>JAAIGE0100828827.1_pt1 | contig 47060 bp, 48 predicted proteins | sample 6487951 | NCBI WGS metagenome assembly JAAIGE01 (sample SAMN13974128, study PRJNA590717) | phyllosphere metagenome | biome: tomato field; feature: multiple bacterial spot infested tomato fields; material: tomato leaves; isolation source: leaves from tomato fields | host: Solanum lycopersicum ...
ACGGCCGGCTGACTTCTTCGCCACGGGTGTAAGGCACCACGCAGAAGGTGCAGTATTTGCTGCAGCCTTCCATAACCGACACATAGGCGCTCGGCCCGTCGATACGGGGTTCGGGCAGATGGTCGAATTTTTCGATTTCGGGGAACGACACGTCCACCTGCGGCAGCTTGGTGACGCGTGCGGCGTCGATCATTTCCGGCAGGCGGTGCAGCGTTTGCGGGCCGAACACCACATCGACATAGGGCGCGCGGTCGCGAATCGCGGCGCCTTCCTGGCTGGCCACGCAACCGCCGACGGCGATCACCATGTCCGGGTTGGCCAGTTTCAATTCACGCCAGCGGCCCAGCTGCGAGTACACACGGTCCTGGGCCCGCTCGCGGATCGAGCAGGTATTGAGCAGGATCACGTCGGCATCTTCGGCGCGGGCAGTGACTTCCAGGGCCTGGTGTTCGCCCAGCAAGTCGACCATGCGCGAGCTGTCGTACTCGTTCATCTGGCAACCGTGGGTTTCGATGTAAAGCTTCTTGGCCATGGGAATCGTCAACTGGTGGTAAAGAACCGCGCATTATAGGGGGCATGCCCATTGGTTCCTAGCGCTGTGCATCGGGTGCCATGCTATAGTTCGCGCCCTCTTTTATATCCCCATGTGTTGTTCGCCCACCATGACCAAACGTGAAGCTCCAATCTATAAGGTGATTTTCCTCAACCAGGGCCAGGTGTTCGAAATGTACGCCAAGCAGATCTATCAAAGTGATCTGTGGGGCTTCCTGGAGGTGGAAGAGTTCGTCTTTGGCGAGCGCACCCAATTGGTGGTCGATCCGGGCGAAGAAAAGCTCAAGGCCCAGTTCGAAGGCGTGGTGCGCAGCTTTGTGCCCATGCATTCGATTGTGCGCATCGATGAGGTCGAGCGCCTGGGTACGCCGAAGATCAGTGAGGCTCGGGGCGTGAGCAATGTGATGCCGTTTCCGATGCCGATGCCTGAGAAGTGATCTGCAATTAATTTGTAGGGCGTTTCCGAAACTGACTCTCTATGGATAGACATTTTGTTTGAAAGATAGCAAATTTTGTTTATTCAGAGAGGGCATCATGAATATATCAATAATAATAAAGCCTCAACGTTTCCTCGTTTCAACTACCGCAAGCCACGCCATTCATTAGCACCGAGTTTTTATCACACCGTCATTAACGAACTTACCTGTTCGGGAGTAGCCCTGTGCGCGATCCTCGCTATGACATTTTGTTTGAACCGGTGCAGATAGGCCCGGTGCGTACCCGTAATCGCTTTTACCAGGTGCCACACTGCAATGGCATGGGCCATGTGCATCCCTCGGCGATGGCCCGCATGCGTGGGATAAAAGCCGAGGGTGGCTGGGGTGTGGTGTGTACCGAAGAGTGTGAAATCAGCCCGCTGAGCGAATTCTCTCCTTATATCGAGGCCCGATTGTGGGATGAACGCGACATTCCCGCGCTGGCTCGGATGTGTGAGGCGGTGCATGAACACGGTTCGTTGGCCGGCGTAGAGCTGGCGTTCAATGGCTATTCCGCACCGAACCGTTACAGTCGCGAAATTCCCTGGGCTCCGTCCAATACGCCGGTACGCAGTTATGACCCGGTGCAGGCGCGGGCCATGGACCGTGCCGATATCCAGCAGTTGCGGGCCCTGCATCGGGCGGCTGCGTTGCGTGCGCGGGAGGCGGGCTTTGACATCATCTATGTGTATGCCGGGCACGACCTGAGCCTGCCGTTTCATTTCCTCACACTACGTAACAACCGTCGTACCGATGAGTACGGCGGGGTGCTCGAAAATCGCGTGCGCCTGTTGCGCGAACTGATTGAAGATACCCGCGATGCGGTAGGTGACCGGTGTGCCGTGGCGGTACGCCTGGCGGTGGATGAGCAGATGGCTGATGGCCTCAGCCGCGAAGGCGAAGGCGAAGGGGCTGGGATCTTCTCGATGCTGGCGGACTTGCCGGACTTATGGGACGTCAATCTCGCCGACTGGTCCAACGACAGTGTGACAGCGCGCTTTGCGGCAGAGGGTTACCAGGAACCTTTTCTACTGGGGCTCAAGGCACTGACCCGCAAGCCGGTGGTGGGCGTCGGGCGGTTCACCTCACCGGATACCATGGCTTCCCTGGTGCGCCGTGGCGTGCTGGATTTAATTGGTGCGGCGCGCCCTTCGATTGCCGACCCGTTCTTGCCCAAGAAGATCGAGCAAGGGCGCGCCGAGGAGATCCGAGAGTGCATCGGCTGCAATGTCTGTGTCAGCGGCGACCACACCAGTACGCCGCTGCGTTGCACGCAAAACCCGACCATGGGCGAGGAGTGGCGGCGCGGCTGGCACCCTGAGGTGGTGGCGCGAGTACAAAGACCAGGGCAGGCGCTGGTGGTCGGCGCGGGCCCCGCAGGGCTTGAGTGTGCACGCATATTGGGTGGGCGCGGCATGGACGTGGCGCTGGTTGACAGCCTGCGCACCCTGGGCGGGCGTGTGGCGCAGGAAGCCCGGTTGCCGGGCTTGGCGAGTTGGGCGCGGGTGATCGACTACCGGCTGGACGCCCTGAGCCGCCTTTCATCAGTCCAGACCTATCGGGAAAGCCCCATGCAAGCCGAAGACGTCCTGGATTTTGCTGCCGAGCATGTATTCATCGCCACCGGCTGCCATTGGCGGCGCGATGGCCTGGGGCGCGCCTTGCGCCAAGCACCTGCGGGCCTGGAGTGCATGCCCGTGCTGACGCCGGACGACCTGATGGCGGGTGAGCTGCCTGCCTCGCCCGTGCTGTTGTTCGATGACGATCACTATTACATGGGCAGCGTGCTGGCCGAACACCTGGTGGCGCACGGCATTGAGGTGATTTTCGTCACCCCGGCGCCAGACGTGGCGGCCTGGACCCATAACACCCTTGAGCAGCACCGTATTCAGCGGCGTCTGCTGCAGTTGGGTGTCACGCTCGTGCTGTCCCATACGTTGGTCAGCGTTGGGCCGCATGGGGTGGTCGCCGGTTGCGTCTATACCGAGCGCCCCCGTCGCATGCCTGCTGCATCGTTGCTGCTGGTGACCTCCCGCGAGCCTGAGCAGGGGCTGTACCAGGCGTTGAAAAACACCCCCGAACGCCTGCAGGTGGCTGGCATTCGTACGCTGGCGCTGGTCGGCGACTGTGTGGCGCCCGGCACCATCGCGGCGGCTGTGTATTCAGGGCATCGCATCGCACGCGAGTTCGATGCGCCCGAGGGCTCGCTGGTAGTTCGACGAGAAATTCCATTTATCGAGGTGTAGTCAGTCCGACTGTTTAATCAATAACGAGGAATACAATAATGAAAAAAATACTCCTGATGTTATTCACCACTTTTTTGATCAATACATCGCTGTTTGCCAATGACTATACGGTGATCCGTTTTGGTGCCGATCCCAACTACGCACCCTTTGCTTATAAAGACAACACGGGAACTTTGGTCGGCTTTGAAATCGATATTGGCAATGCAATCTGTGCACACTTGAATGTGCGCTGCCAATGGGTTGAAAGTGACTTTGACGGCATGATCCCCAGCCTTAATGCCGGAAAGATCGACGCCATCTTAGCCTCAATGACAATCACTGCGGCGCGGCAAAAGGTCATCGATTTTTCCTCAGAGGTGTTTTCAAGTCCCACCGCCATGGTGCTGCGGCCCGGTGCCGAGCTCTCCAGGGGCATGGCCGTCGGTTATTTACAAGGCAGCACCCAGGAGGTCTACGCCCGGCAGGTGCTCGCCAGCCAGGGCCTGAAAGTGGTGGCGTATGCCGATCAGGAGCAGGTTTACGCAGACCTGCTGACAGGCCGCCTGCAAGCGTCATTGCAGGATGCGCAGCAAGCGCAAAGCGGGTTTCTGCGCTCACCCCAAGGCGCTGGATTCATGCTGGGGCCGATGATTGAAAGCCCATTGATGCCGTCCAAAAGTGGCATAGGCATAGCCAAAGGCAATCACGCCCTGAAAAACCTGCTGGATAAGGGACTGGCTGCGTTGCATGCCGATGGCACCTACGCCCGCCTGCAAGCGCAGTACTTTGCAGGTGTGAACATGTTCAGCGGTCAATAACCGCCCTCAACCACCACCGAGGGCGTAGACATGCTACCGACTTTCACCCAATTCGCCGCGACCCTGGGTGGGTTTGCGCCGATGTTGCTGCACGGCGTCTGGGTCACCCTGCAACTGGCGCTGCTGTCGCTGCTGCTGGGGCTGACTCTTGGCCTGCTCGGCGCGGGCGCCAAGCTTTCCCCGGTCAAGGCATGGCGTATCTGCGCCCAGCTTTACACCACATTGATTCGCGGTGTGCCGGACCTGTTATTGATGCTATTGATTTTCTACGGGCTGCAAACAGGCCTGAGTCGTCTGACCAGTGAGCTGGGTTGGGCCTACATTGAAATCGACCCGTTCAGCGCCGGTGTGCTGACGCTGGGGTTTATCTACGGGGCCTATTTTACGGAGACCTTCCGTGGGGCTTTACTGGCGGTGCCTCGCGGCCAGTTCCAGGCCGCCAAAGCCCTCGGCTTTACCTTCAGGCAAAGCTTCGTGCATGTGATATTCCCGCAAATGATGCGGTTCGCTCTGCCGGGGTTGGGCAATAACTGGATGGTCTTGCTCAAGGCCACAGCGTTAGTGTCGATCATCGGCTTGGCAGACCTGGTGAAGGTGGCCCAGACAGCAGGCAAGAGCAGTCAGCAATTGCTGGCCTTTTTGCTGCTGGCGGCGCTGATCTATCTGCTGCTCAGCAGTGTTTCAAACCTCCTGCTGCGATGGCTTGAGCGCCGTTACGCCGGTGGCTTGCAGGAGTCATCACAGTGATCGAACTCATCCAGGCGTATTGGCGGCCGTTCATCTATTCGGACGGTCAGCAACTGACCGGCCTGGCCATGACTTTGTGGCTGACCAGTGCTTCATTGGGGCTGGGCCTTGCGTTGGCATTGCCGTTGTCCATCGCCAGGACATCTGCACGGCGCTGGCTGCGTTGGCCGGTGCAAGGCTTCACCTATCTGTTTCGTGGCACGCCGCTGTACATCCAGTTGCTGATTTTCTACACCGGTATCTACAGCATTGCCGCCGTGCGCGAGCAGCCGTTGCTGGATGCATTTTTCCGTGAGGCGCTCAATTGCACGCTATTGGCCTTTGCCCTGAATACGGCGGCCTATACCACCGAGATATTGGCGGGTGCCATTCGGGCAATGCCGCGGGGTGAAATCGAGGCCGCTCGCTCCCTTGGGTTCGATGGCTGGAAGCTGTATGTGCACCTGATCATGCCCTCGGCGCTGCGCCGATCGTTGCCGTACTACAGCAATGAGGTGATTTTCATGCTGCATTCCACCACTTTGGCCTTCACGGCCACGGTGCCGGACATACTGAAAGTTGCACGGGATGCCAACGCCGCCACCTTCCTCACCTTTGAAGCCTTCGGCCTGGCCGCCGCGCTTTACCTGTGTATTACATTTGCCCTGGTCGGCCTGTTTCGGCTGGCTGAACGGCGCTGGCTCAGCTTTCTCGATGCGGGCCGATAGGAGGCGTTATGCAGACTCATCTACATCCATTGCTGGCAGCTGTGCCGGGTACCACGCGGCACATTCATAGTTTTCATTACGGCCCGGCGCGTGCGCAGGGCAAGGTGTATATCCAGGCGTCCCTGCACGCCGATGAGTTGCCGGGCATGTTGGTGCTGTGGCATCTCAAGCAGCGGCTGGCGGACCTTGAGGCGGCAGGTGCGCTGCGCTGGCAGGTGGTGTTGGTGCCAGTGGCCAACCCGCCGGGTTTGGAGCAAGTGCTGATGGACGTGCCCCAGGGGCGCTTCGATAACGGCAGTCGAGAGAACTTCAATCGCTTTTTCATCGACGTCAGCCAGCCGGTTGGGGATCAGGTCGAAGGTTTACTGACGCAGGACCCGGTACGCAACCTGCACTTGATTCGCACCGCTCTGCGGCAAACCCTCGCCAGCCAGGTGCCGACCACAGCATTGCAATCCATGCGTCTGATCCTGCAAACGCTGGCTTGTGACGCTGATGTTGTGCTGGACCTGCATTGTGACTTCGAGGCGGTACAGCACCTTTATCTCGCACCGGATACCTGGCCGCAGGTGGAACCTCTGGCCTGCTACCTGGGCAGCCGTGCCTGTTTTTTTGCCGAAGACGCGGGGGGCCATTCGTTCGACGATTGCTACACATTGTTCTGGGCGCAGATGCAGGCGCGCTTCCCCGGCCGATTTTCGGCGCCGGGGTTTGCGGTGACCTTAGAGCTACGGGGCGTTGCCGATGTCGATCACGGGCTGGCCCTGCAGGATTGCGAAGCGCTGCTCAATTACCTGATGTTGCGTGGGGCCATTGATGGTCAGGCGCCACCGCTGCCGGCTTTGCTGAATCCGTCGACACCCCTGGCAGGGGTAGAGCCATTGGTGAGTCCGGTGGGCGGTTTGATTGTATTTTGCGCACAGGTGGGCGATTACCTGGAGGCAGGGCAATGCGTGGCGGACATTATCGACCCGATCACGGATAGCGTTACCCAGGTGAGGTGCAAGCATGAAGGGCTTTTGTATGTGCGGTCAGTACGCCGAATGGCGACCGCCGGTATGACGATTGCTCACACTGCCGGGCCTGTGGCGTATCGACAGGGCTACCTGTTATCGCCTTGATCAGGGCAGGGGTGAGAACGGCGAACGCCCATCAGCACTCTGCAGTTCTTGCAGGTAGTTGCGGAAAATCTGCCCCAGCACCTGGGTTGCCACTTCCAGTTCATCGCGCTGCATGTGCTCGGCAACTTCGTCGGCGGTGTCCAGTGCGTCTTCGGCGCCGTTGACCGCGGCCATTTTCAGCACGATGTACGCCTGAACGTTGTTGGCCGGCACGCCTTCGCCTTTGAAGAACATGTTGCCCAACTGGTATTGCGCCTGGGCGTGGCCCTGCAACGAGGCTTTCTCGAAGTAGCTCAACGCTTTGTTGAGATCAACGGCCGGGTTCTTGCTGTCGTGGTAGTACTCGCCCAACTCGTATTGCGCCTGCGCATCCCCGTCCTCGGCCTGTTTCTGGCACGCGCTCAGGGCTTCGGCCTGGCTGTCTGGCTGGGTATTGAGGGTGCAGCGACCCATCGCTGGGATTAACAACGAGTTGCCGCCGGCCTGGGCATGTGCCAGTAGCGGTTGAAGGAGCAACAGGCAGCCCAGAACCAGGGTGCGGCCGGTGCGTTTCATGGGAATCGACTTACCTCTGACGGGGCGCGGGACCCTCGAGGGAGTCCAATAAGCGCGCATTATGAAATAAGCAGGCCTCTGCTTACAAAGTCTTTACTCGTTTTTCTGCTGCTTGGGCAAGTTATCTGCCGGATTGCAGGGCAATTCTCGAAAAAACCAGGAATTGTCTGTAAGCAAAGTAGCAAATCTGACGCTGCCAGGGGGCAACGTCAGCGGTTGCCGTCACTTATTTCAGGGCCGCGAAGGCGCGCTCGGCAGCATCCAGGGTCAATTTCAGTTCGGCTTCGCCATGGGCGATCGACGTGAAGCCGGCTTCAAAGGCGCTCGGCGCCAGGTACACGCCGCCTTCGAGCATCAGGTGGAAGAAGCGCTTGAACAGCTCGGCATCGCTGCCCATCACGTCATCGAAGGTGACAATATCGTCGGCGCCGCTGAAGTACAGGCCGAACATGCCACCGGCCTGGGTGGTCACGAACGGGATGCCAGCGGCATCGGCGCGCTGTTGCAAGCCGTCGAGCAGGCGTGTGGTGTAGTCGGTCAGTTCGGCGTGGAAGCCCGGGCGGCTGATCAGGCGCAGGGTGGTCAGGCCGGCGGCCATTGCCAGCGGGTTACCCGACAAGGTGCCTGCCTGGTAGACCGGGCCGAGCGGGGCGATGTGTTGCATGATCTCGCGCTTGCCGCCGAAGCAGCCTACCGGCATGCCGCCGCCGATGATCTTGCCGAAGGTGCTCAGGTCCGGCGTGACGCCGTAGTAAGCCTGGGCGCCACCAAGGGCGACCCGGAAACCGGTCATCACTTCGTCAAAAATCAGCACCACGCCATGCTTGTCGCACTGCTCGCGCAGGCCCTCAAGGAAACCCGGGGCCGGGGGCACGCAGTTCATGTTGCCGGCAACCGGCTCGACGATGATGCACGCCACGTCCTGGCCGACTTCGCTGAGCATCTGCTCGACGGCGGCGATGTCGTTGAACGGCAGGGTCAGGGTGTGCTTGGCGAACGCCGCAGGTACACCAGCGGAATTGGGTACGCCTTGGGTCAGCGCGCCGGAGCCGGCTTTTACCAGCAGGCTGTCGGAGTGGCCGTGGTAGCAGCCTTCGAATTTGATGATGTTGTCACGGCCGGTAAAACCACGGGCCAGGCGGATCGCGCTCATGGTCGCTTCGGTGCCGGAGCTGACCATGCGTACCATCTCCATCGACGGCACGATCGAGCAGACCAGGTCGGCCATCTCGGTTTCCATTGCGGTCGGGGCGCCGTAGGACAAGCCGTGTTGCAGTTGCTGGCGCACCGCGTCCAGCACGTCCGGATGGCTGTGGCCGAGGATCATCGGGCCCCAGGAGCCGACGTAGTCGACATAGCGCTTGTCGTCTTCATCGGTGACGTAGGCGCCTTCGGCATGCTTGAAGAACAACGGCGTGCCGCCCACGCTCTTGAACGCACGCACGGGGGAGTTCACACCGCCGGGGATGTGTTTCTGGGCGTTGGCAAACAGGGTTTCGGAACGGGACATGATCGGGCTCTCTAAACTGAAGATTTAAGAAGATCGTTGAATGCACGGGCGCGGCGGGTGACTTCCTGGGTGCTGTCGGCACCGAACAGGCCATGGACCACGGCGAGCAGGTCGGCCCCGTGGGCCACCAGCGGCTCGGCGTTTTCCAGGGTGACGCCGCCGATCACGCAGATCGGCAGGTGCAAGCGCTTGCGGGCCTGGGCCAGCATGTCAACGGTGGAGGCAGGTGCGCCGGGTTTGGTCGTGGAATTAAAGAAACGGCCGAAGGCGACATAGCTGGCGCCTTCTTTGGCGGCCTGTTCGGCCAGTTCGACCTGGCTGTGGCAGGTGGCGCCGATGATCGCCTTGGCTCCGAGCAATGCCCGGGCCGAGGTCAGCGGGCCGTCGGTCTGGCCCAGGTGCACGCCGACGCCCAGGCGCGCAGCCAGTTCGGCATCGTCGTTGATGATCAGTTGAGTCTTGTAGCGCGAGCACAGCTCATGCAGCTTTTCGGCTTCACGCAGGCGCCGTGCTTCGTCGCTGCTTTTGTCGCGGTACTGCAACAGGGTGACGCCACCGTCCAGCGCCGCCTCGACGTAGGCGAGGAATTTGCCGGCCAACAGCTGGCTGTCGGTAATGGCGTAAAGGCCGCGTAGTTTCATCGGGCAAACCCCTTGCTGACGAGCGATAAGTTACGAGCAGAAATCCAGCGGCAATCGGCGCGGCACGAACTGGCCCTGGCCGAGTTGTTCGGCATCGCGCAGGGTGCGCCACGTGTAGTTGAGGGCCGTTTGCACGGCGCTGGCCAAGCCTTCGCCCTGGGCAATGCGCCCGGCCAGCGCACTGGCCAAGGTGCAACCCGAGCCGTGATAACTGCCGGGCAAGCGCTGGCAAGTAAAGGTCTGGCGCGTGCCGTCGCGGCTGTACAAGCGGTTGTGCACTTCGTGCTCATCGCCATGGCCGCCGGTGATCAGCAGGTGCTTGATGTACGGCAACAGCTTCTCGGCGCAGTCGTCGGCGCTGCCGTCGGGCAGTTCCGCGAGGATCCGCGCTTCTGGCAGGTTGGGGGTGGCGATCAATGACAAGGGCAGCAGCCGCTCGCGCATCGCATAACCGACCTCGTCCTTGCCCAGGCTACCGCCACCGCCGGCGCGCAGCACCGGGTCGCAGACCACCGGCAAATGCGGGTGCGCCTGCAGCAGTTCGACCACGGTGTCGACCATCGCGGTGGAGCCGAGCATGCCCAGCTTGACCGCCGCGACTTCAGAGTCGCCGAGCACGGCATTGGCCTGGGCCAGTACCCACTCACGGTCAAGCACGCGGAAGTCACTGACATTGACGGTGTTTTGCACGGTCAACGCGGTGACGGCCGGGGCCGCGTGGCAGCCCTGGGCGAGCAGGGCTTCGATATCTGCCTGCAGGCCGGCGCCACCACTGGGGTCGTGGCCGGAGAGACAGAGGACAACGGGGCGAGAGCAGTAGATATTCATGGTGCGCGAGCTTACCACCAAACGCTTTTTGCGTGGCTGTATGGCGATGGCAGAAGTTTGCCGCTGGGGTGTCGCTTTGCGTGGCTGAAAGCCGCAATGAAGTGGCCTGAAAGCATTGCCCTAGAGCCGTTCTAAAAAAAGTTCCGACAGTGGCTAATGGCTTTTACTGGCTATGCTAAAGTGCATCCAAACAACTTACTGTATCGCCGGTGTACGTCTTCTCAAAAGGAATGGGGGGCTTTTGACACAACCGGACCAGGCTACGCTGGGGCTCTATGCGCTATTTGCTGATTTTTTTATTGTGCGGGCTGCCAATGCTCGCCAGCGCCGTCGAGTTCAACCAGAACACGCGAAGCCTCCCGTTGGGCCGGGTCATGCAAGTGCTCGAAGACCCAACCGATGCCCTGACCATCGCCGATGTCAGCTCTCCCGCCTATGCCGCCCAGTTCAAGACCCATGACAAAGACACCCTCAATGCCGGCTATTCACGCTCGGTGTTCTGGCTGAAGGTCAACCTGCACTACACCGCCACAGATCCCCGCGCACCACGCAGCTGGTTTCTGGAACTGGCCTACCCGCCGCTCAATCGCCTGGACCTTTACCAGAACGACGGCACCGGGAATTACCGCCTCACCGCCCGCACCGGCAGCGCGTTGCCGTTTTCCAGCCGTGAGGTGAGCCAGAGCAACTACCTGTTCAAACTCAGCTTCTTGCCCGACCAGCAACAAACCGTCTACCTGCGCTTGCAAAGCCAAGGCTCGATCCAAGCACCGCTGACATTGTGGGCCGGCACCGCCTACATGGAGGAGCAGCCGCTGCGCTTGTACGTGCTCGGCGCCATCTATGGTGTGTTGCTGGGCATGCTGATCTACAACCTGTTCATCTACCTGAGCGTGCGCGACACCAGCTACCTGTATTACATCCTCTATATCGCCTCGTTCGGCCTGTACCAGCTGTCGGTCAATGGTGTGGCGGTGGAGTACTTCTGGCCGAACAACCCGTGGTGGGCGAATGCCGCGGTGCCCTTCCTGATCGGCTCGGCGTCCTTGTTCGGCAGCCTGTTCGCGCGCAGCTTCCTGCACACCGCGCAGCACAGCCGCTGGCTCAACCGTATTCTGCTGGCGCTGGCGGCCTGTGGTGGGGTGGTGATGGCGCTGGCGCTGTTGACCAGTTACGCCGTGGCTCTGCGCCTGGCCACTGCGCTGGCGCTGGTGTTTACCGTGACCATCTTCGTGGCGGCCATCAAGGCTTGGTACTGCGGGCAGCGCATGGCGCGTTATTTCATCATCGCCTGGTCGGCCTTCCTGCTCGGCGGGGTGGTCAATACCCTGATGGTGCTGGGTTACCTGCCTAACGTGTTCCTGACCATGTACGCCAGCCAGCTCGGCTCGGCCATTGAAGTGGCGCTGTTGTCCCTGGCCCTGGCCGACCGCATCAACGGCATGCGCGAACAACAGGCACAGATTCTGCTCGATGCCAGCCAGAAACTCGAAGCGCTCAACCAGCAACTGGCCCGCAGCAACCGCCTCAAAGACGAATTTCTCGCCACCCTGACCCACGAACTGCGCACGCCGATGAACGGTGTGATCGGCTCGTTGGAACTGATGCAAACCGTGTCATTGGACGATGACATGACGCAGTACCAGCAAACCGCCGCCGGCTCGGCGCGGGACATGATGCGCATGGTCAACGGCATCCTCACCCTCACCGAGTTGCAGGCCGGTCGCCTGGTGGCCCAGCCGCAAGTGTTCAGCCTGCGCGGCACGCTCGACACCTTGCGCCAGCAGTTCACCGGCAGTGCCCAGAGCAAGGGCCTGGCGTTTTCCATTGATGTGGCCGATGAGGTGCCGGATCGGCTGATCGGCGATGCCGACAAATTGCTCCAGTGCCTGGATTGCCTGCTCGATAACGCCTTCAAATTCACCCACGTCGGCGCGGTGCGTTTGCGCGTGGTGGGCGTGCCCCAAGGGGATGGCGCCTTGCACCTGAGCTTTATCGTCACCGACACCGGTATCGGTTTTGCCTTTCTCGATGAAGCCACGCTGTATCAGCGTTTCTTCCAGCTCGATGGCTCGATGACGCGCGAATACGGCGGCCTGGGCATAGGCCTGGCGATCTGCCGGCAGTTGATCGAACTGCTGGGCGGGCGTCTGACCCACCATTCGGAACCCCGTAAAGGCAGCCGCTTCCAGTTGGAGGTGGACGTCTCGGTGCCGCAGCAGATGACGCCCGCCACGCAAACGCTGCCTGCACAGCGTGCGCCTCAGGAATGCACGGTGCTGCTGGTGGACGACAACAGCGTGGGCCAGCTGGCGGTGCGTGGCATGTTGCTCAAGCTTGGTTATCGGGTCAAAACTGTGGAGAGCGGCCCGGCGGCCCTCGCTGCATTGCAAGGGCACAGCTTCGACGCCGTGCTGCTGGACGTGCCAGAGGGTGGCTTTTCGTTGTGCTGCCAGATTCGCGCATTGCCCGGCTGCGGTGAATTGCCGGTGATCGCCCTGAGCACTTCGCCCAATGGCCCGGAGCGTGAGCGTTGCCATGGTATTGGCATGACGGATCGGCTGGCCAAGCCGGTGCGTTTCGATGCTTTGCAGGCGGCGCTTGAGCGTAGCGTGCTGTGCGCGGATGAGGGTGAAAGCGCCGAACATTCGGCGCGTATGCCACTTTTTTAAGCGCAGTGGCAGTGCTTAACTGAAAAAACCGGCCTCAATCGATCTGTGTTTTTTTGTAGGAGCGAGCTTGCTCGCGAAGAACGTCAACGATAACGCGCCCCGCCTGGGTTAGCGCGTTGCTCTCAGGTTTTTCGCGAGCAAGCTCGCTCCTACAAACAGCTCCATATCGACGTGGCCTTTTTTCCAGGAGGCCCGTCATGAACCTGCATCAGTTTGCCGAAACCCACGACGTTACCAACCAGCCACCGTCCCTGGACGGCACCAACCTGTATCGCATCGACGTGCCTTTGCAGGAATGGTCGCGCCGCTTTGGCGCCGGCTGGGCCGAGTCTCGCATGGATGCCTACGGCGCGCTGGCGGGTGGGCCGTTGATGGCCGCCGGGTTCCTGGCCAACCAGAACAAGCCGGTGTTCAGTAGTCACGACCGTTATGGCCATCGCATCGACCTGGTGGAGTTTCACCCGGCTTATCACGAGCTGATGCGCACCGCCGTCGAGCATGGCCTGCCGTCGTTGCCGTGGGCCCATCCGCAGGCTGGCGCCCATGTGGCACGTGCGGCGATGACCTACCTGCACAGCCAGGCCGAAGCCGGCAGCGGCTGCCCGCTGACCATGACCTTCGCCTGCGTCCCGGCCCTGCGCCTGCAACCGGAGTTGGCGGACCTCTGGCTGCCGAAAATCCTCAATACCGAGTACGACCCGCGCAATGTCGGCATCGCCCACAAGGCCGGCGCCACTATCGGTATGGCCATGACCGAGAAGCAGGGCGGTACCGATGTGCGCGCCAACACCACCCGCGCTTACCCCGTGGGCGCGGGCGGCCCCGGCCAAGCCTACGAGCTGGTGGGGCATAAGTGGTTTTGCTCGGCGCCGATGTGCGATGGCTTTCTGACCCTGGCCCAGACCGACAAGGGCCTGACCTGTTTCCTGCTGCCCCGGCACCGCCCGGATGACACGCGCAACGAGTTCTACATCCAGCGTTTGAAGAACAAACTCGGCAACTGCTCCAACGCCTCCAGCGAAGTGGAATTTCGCGGCGCCCTGGCGTGGATGGTCGGCGAAGAAGGCCGCGGCGTTCCAACCATCATCGAAATGGTCGCCATGACGCGCTTCGATTGCATGGTCGGCTCCAGCGCCTTGATGCGCCAGGCGCTGACCCAGGCCAGCCATCACTGCGCCCATCGCCAGGTGGGTGGCCGCGTGCTCAGCGAGCAGCCGCTGATGCAGAACGTGTTGGCCGACCTGGCCCTGGAAAGCGAAGCGGCCCTGGCCTTGAGCCTGCGCATGGGGCGCGCCCTGGATCATCTGGATGATGCGCATGAAGCCAAATTCGCCCGGCTGGTCACGGCCGTGGGCAAATATTGGATCTGCAAGCGCGCACCCGCGATGATCAACGAAGCCGCCGAGTGCATGGGCGGTGCCGGGTATGTGGAGGACAGCATCCTGCCGCGCCTTTACCGCGAGGCACCGGTGAATTCGACGTGGGAAGGGTCCGGCAATGTGCAGTGCCTGGATGTATTGCGTGCACTGTCCAAAGAGCCCGGTGTGCTTGAGGTGCTGTTTGTCGAACTGGGCGATGGCCACGGCCACAAGCAGTTGGCACGGCATATCGAGCAGTTGAAGGCGGCGTTCATGGACACCCAGGACATCCAGTATCGGGCGCGGCAACTGACCGAGGACATTGCCCTGGCGTTGCAGGCCAAGTTGTTGCTGGAGGCGGGTAATGCGGCGGTCAGCGATGGGTTTATCGCCAGCCGGTTGGGTGAGTCGTCGGGGCGGGTATACGGCACCTTGCCGCGTGGCGTCGACGTGGAAGCGATTGTCACCCGCTCAACCCCGACGTTTCCTTGAATAAACACGGTCAACTGTAGGAGCGAGCTTGCTCGCGAAAAACGTCAACGATAACGCGTGTTTCCTGAATAAACGCGGCGCCTATGGGTTTCTCGCGAGCAAGCTCGCTCCTACATGGTATTACCCTCTCCCACATTTTAAGGTGCATTCCAATCCTGTGGTTTCGGTGAAGCCTGGATACAGGCAAGATAAAGGCCTGCAAGTCAGAACACAGGATGCTTACCGTGACCGAAGCTTTTGTTGTCGTTAAAACCGCCGAAGAAGCCGTGGACCGGCTGGCGGCGCTGCATGAGCGTGCCACTGGCGCGCTCAACCAGGCGCTCAAGCAATACCTCAAGGACCGCGTCGAGCCCGACGCCGCGCAGCGCGCATTGTTTCGCTACCCGGAACTGCGCCTGACCTACCACTGCCACGGTGAAGTCCCACAAACCACTCGGGCGTATGCCAAGGTGCAACTGCCGGGTACCTACAGCGTCACCGTGACCCACCCGGCCGCGTTCCGTAAGTACCTGCTGGAGCAACTGGTGCCGCTGATGCACGACTTCACCGTGACGGTGGAAGTGGGCGTCAGCCAGCAGAACATCCCTTACCCCTATGTGGTGGAGCAGGGCGATGAACTGGCCGGCTCCGGCGTTACCGCCGCGACCCTGGCCCGCGTGTTCCCCAGTACCGACCTGTCTGCCGCCACCGATGGCATTGCCGATGGCCTGTACGACTGGGAAAACACCGACCCACTGCCCCTGGCCCTGTTTGATGCCGCCCGCGTGGACTTTTCCCTGCGTCGCCTGGTGCATTACACCGGCAGCGACTGGCGCCATGTACAGCCGTGGATCCTGCTGACCAACTACCACCGCTACGTGGACCAGTTCATCCTGCATGGCCTGGAGCAACTGCGCAGCGACCCGCGATTTATCCGCATGGTGCTGCCCGGCAACGTGGTGATCGACAAGAGCATGGACCACGGCGAAGCCTCGGCCATTGCCGCCGGCGTGGTGTGGCACCGCTACCAGATGCCGGCGTATCACCTGCAGGCCTCTGACGGCCACGGCGTGACCCTGGTGAACATCGGCGTGGGCCCGTCCAACGCCAAGAACATCACCGACCACTTGGCCGTACTGCGCCCGCATTGCTGGCTGATGATCGGCCACTGCGGCGGCTTGCGCCAATCCCAGACCATCGGCGACTACGTACTGGCCCACGCCTATATGCGCCGCGACGGGATTCTGGATCGCGTGGTACCGCCGAACATCCCGATTCCGGCCCTTGCTGAAGTGCAACTGGCGCTTCAGCAGGCGGCGGCCAAGGTCACTGGCGAAAAAGGCGAAGAGCTGAAAAAACGCCTGCGCACCGGCACCGTGCTGACCTATGACGACCGTAACTGGGAACTGCGCTGGGCCCAGGAGCGCCCGCTGATCAACCTGTCCCGCGCCGTGGCCGTGGACATGGAAAGCGGCACCATCGCCGCCCAGGGTTACCGTCTGCGCGTGCCTTACGGCACCTTGTTGTGCGTATCGGACAAACCCTTGCACAGCGAGATCAAGCTGCCGGGTTCGGCCAACGCGTTCTATGAGCGTGCGGTCAGCCAGCACTTGAAGATCGGCATCGAGGCGGTCGACCTGTTGCGTACCGAACTCAACTCGTTGCACTCGCGCAAACTGCGCAGCTTCGACGAGCCGCCGTTCCGCTAAGCGGTTGGGATGGTCATTTAGCGGTCAGGCCACTAGCATTGTCGGTCCTGACCGTTAGATGTTCCTTTGCCATGTCCCGTCCCAGCCGTCCCGATTCACGCCGCCCTGGCGTGAAACCTCCGCACTCTGCCGCTCGCCGCGTTGCCAAGGCGCCACCGGCCGAGCCGAAGTTGATCCTGTTCAATAAACCTTTCGACGTGCTGACCCAGTTCAGCGACGAAGGCGGGCGCGCGACCCTCAAGGATTTTATTGATATCCCCGGCATTTACCCGGCAGGGCGCCTGGACCGCGACAGCGAGGGCCTGCTGCTGTTGACCAACGATGGTCAGCTTCAGGCGCGGATTGCCGACCCCAAGCACAAGTTGGCGAAAACCTACTGGGTACAGGTAGAAGGCGAGCCCACCGAAGAACAGCTGCAACGCCTGCGTGACGGCGTGGAGCTCAACGACGGCATGACCTTGCCCGCCGAGGCACGGCAACTGGATGAACCGGCATTATGGCCGCGCAACCCGCCGGTACGTTTTCGTAAAAGCGTGCCCACCCACTGGCTGGAACTGGTGATTCGCGAAGGGCGTAACCGCCAGGTACGGCGCATGACCGCGGCGGTAGGCTTGCCGACCCTGCGCCTGGTGCGCGTGCGTATTGGTGAGTGGTCGATCGACGGCCTGGATCAAGGCCAATGGAAAGCGGTGCCGGCGCGCTTATAAGGCGCCGGATTCAATCAGGCCGATCACCACGCTCTTGATGATGAACGCCGCCACGCCCAGCCCCAGCACGAAAAACAGGATGAACGAACCAAAGCGCCCGGCCTTGGATTTCTTCGCCAGGTCCCAGACGATAAAGCCCATGAAAATGATCAGGATGCTGACCAGGCCAGTCATCATCCATTCTTCAAACAGGGCGGGGTCGATGTTGTTCATGGGGCTCTTCCGACAAGACAAGCGAGCAGTATACGGCAGCGTCACACCGGCAACATTGACCTGAGTCCTGCACGGTCAAACTGTGGGGGGGGGCCTGATGCCATTGTAGGAGCGAGCTTGCTCGCGAAAAACTCACAGACGCCGCGTTCATTCAGAAGGCAGGCGTTATCGTTAACGTTTTTCGCGAGCAAGCTCGCTCCTACAGTTGAACATTGTTGTTCTCAGGTGCGTAGGTGGGTCAGGGGCAGTTCGGTGCTGTTCAGTACCTGGTTCAGCACAAAGCTGGAACGCACGCTGGTCACGCCTTCAATCCGCGTCAGGTGGCCCAGCAGCAGCTTCTGATAATGGTCCATGTCCGGCACCACTACCTTCAGTTGATAGTCCGCATCCATGCCGGTCACCAAACTGCATTCCAGCACTTGCGGCAAGGTGCGGATGGCGGCTTCGAAGTTTTCGAAGCGCTCTGGCGTGTGACGGTCCATGCCAATCAATACATAAGCCGTGAGGCTCAGGCCGAGCATCTTGCGGTCGAGCAGGGCGACCTGGCGGGCGATGTAGCCGTCGTCTTCCAATTGCTTGACCCGGCGCGAGCAGGGCGAAGGCGACAGGCCGATGCGTTCGGCCAGCTCCTGGTTGGAGATCCTCGCGTCGCGCTGCAATTCCGCCAGAATACTCAGGTCGTATCGGTCAAGCTTGCTCATTGGGTTGGCCTTTGTCGTAACTATTGCGGTGAATTATCCATGAAGGGTTAAAAATTGCGCAAGCACTGTTTATTGACGCAATCTTCGCAATCCTCTGCCCGCCCGGCACGCCTATGATTACCAACAGAATCACCGCCTGGACAACAGTCCACAGCAACGCGCCCAATCAGGCCCGTTGCGGCCGCCGCCCCAGCAGGGTTGAGCCGGCCTCCAGGCTGCACACTGTCCACAAGACGGCGTGAGGTGAGCCAACGTCAAAAGCGTTGAGCCAGGACGAAATTCTCAAGGGGTGGCCGACGGGTCACCCCTTTTTCTTTGTGCGCGTTTTACCTTCAGAAAATAGTTCTCGTGACTGATAACCTGTCTCAGAACCGGGCGAGGCTTTTCCAGTCTCATGATCAAGCCCCAATCCGCAGTGAGGAAAAGCATGAAGCGCATCTGGCGTATGGCAGGTGTTGGTTTGCTGGTGGTCAGCGTCGGCTCCCAGGCAATGGCCGACGAACGCGATAACTCACCGGGCCAGGGGCATGGGCCGCAGGGGCAGCATGAACGGGGCCCCGAAGGTGGGCCGCGGCCGGAGCATAACCTGCCGATCCAGGGCCGGCCCGACACCGTGCGCCAGACCCAGGAGCCGCGCCAGGGTTATTACCGTGATATCCCCCGACGCAACGATGACAACAGGCATTGGGAGGCCGGTGGCCCTGGTTCGCGTGCGGGCAATGACCATCCCAACGATAACCGCTGGCCGGGTCGCCCCGACGGTCATGGCAATGGCTGGGGCTCAGGCCCGCAGCATCGCCCCGGTTATGTCATCGACCGTTTCCCAGACCGCAATTACCGCGTGCCTTACCGTGGCCAGGATTACTTCTACTCGGGTGGCTACTGGTACCGGCCCCAAGGCCCTCGCTACGTAGTGGTGACGCCGCCCTACGGCATCCGCGTGCATTACCTGCCGGACTACGCGCGTGAAGTGTGGGTAGGCGGCTCGCTGTTGTTCCTCGCCGCAGGCGCCTATTACGCCTACGAGCAAAGCACCCAGCAATACGTGGTGGTACAACCGCCGACGCAGGTGCCATCACCCCCGCCGGCGCCTCAAGGCAACGGTTATGACGTGGTGGCTTACCCGGCCAACGGCCAATCGCCCGCCCAGGTCCAGCAGGACGGCTACGACTGTTATCGCTGGGCGGTGCAGCAAAGTGGCTTCGACCCGCGCACCGTGACTTACGCCCCGGACCCTGCGGTGGTGCAAACCTACCGCCAGGCCCAGGGCAACTGCCTGGGCAGTCGCGGGTATCAGGTGCAGTACTAGGCCTTGTTGCCGGTGACCACTTCCCGTGGGTCGGCGTGCACCAGCACTTCGGCTTTCGGGTATTCCCGGTGAATGGCATCAGCGGCCTGGTCGCTGATGCCGTGGGCCACCGACAGGGTCAATTCCCCCGGCAATTCCAGATGCAATTGCACAAACCAGTGATTACCGGAAACCCGCGTGCGCAAGTCGTGGGCACCCAGCACGCCGGGCACGCCACGGGCCAGTTCCAGCATGTGCTGGCTGACGTCTGGCGGTAACTCTTCATCCATCAGCACGGCAAAGCTTTCCCGGGCGATCTGGATCGCGCTCCACAGGATGTAGGCGGCGATTCCCAGGCCGAACCAGGCGTCGACCTGATGAAAGCCAAAACCTGCCAACACCAGCGCAATCAGGATGCTGCCATTGAGCAGCAAATCTGAACGGTAGTGCAGCGAGTCGGCACGCACCGCGTTGGAGCCGGTCTCGCGCACCACTCGGTGTTGCAGCATCAGCAGGGCCACGGTCAGCGCCAGGGACAAAATAATTACGCCGATACTCAGCCACGGTGCGCCGACCGGCTCCGGATGCTTGAGCCGTTCATAGGCCTGCAGCGCAATCAGCACCGCACTGCCGGCGATAAACAAGGCCTGCGCCATCCCCGCCAGCGACTCCGCCTTGCCATGCCCATAGCGGTGATCGTCATCGGCCGGGCGCAGGGCGTAATGCACTGCCAGCAAATTCAACAGCGACGTCACGCCGTCGAGCAGTGAGTCGGTCAACCCGGCGAGCATGCTCACCGAGCCGCTGAGCCACCAGGCGATGGCCTTGGTCACAATCAGCACACAGGCCACGCCCACCGAGGCGCGGGTGGCCAGGCGCAAGAGCCTTGCGTGTTCGGGGCTGCTGGTCATGGGCAGTCCTTACGCGGCAGGCTGCAGGCCCAGGGCCGCCAGTTGCTGCACGCTGCCCTTGAACTGGATCAGGCGCGGGTCGTCCAGCGGCAAGGTACGGCCGGTTTCTTTCTGGATGATGCTTTGCAGCTTGGCGTTATCGACCGTGCCGTCGGCGCCGATGGCTTCGTGCAGTTTCTCGGGGGCGACCTGAGCTGTTTTGCCCGGTTCGAAGTAAATGGCGCCCGTGGCGAAGTCGACACCGAAGGCGATCAGGCCGGGGATCACATAAAACAACAGGCCGAGGGCATCGAGTACCGCGATGGTCGGGTCGATCTTGCCGTCGATCTGGCCACGACGGTCAGGGTAGAAAATCGACCCACAGGCGGTGAGTTGGCTCAGCAGGGTAACGGCGAGGACACCGCCGATGACACGGGAAGCGATACGCATGAAAAAGTCTCCTGAACATATTTAAGGGTGACTATAAGCCAGATCGGCCAGGCGCCGATGAACCAATGTGGGAGCTGGCTTGCCTGCGATAGCGTCGGCTCGGGGAATACAGCGGCAACTGTCACACCGCTATCGCAGGCAAGCCAGCTCCCACCCTCGATGCATTCACAGCCCAAAGCGTGGGTGTTTTTGAGACCCGCATCGGCATCCGGCAGTTCGCCGTTATACTCGCCGCTCTGCTTTGGAGCCAGTATGAATTCGTTGCCGATCGATGATGTTTTACCCGCCCTGCGTGACGCCTTGGCGCATCGCCATGAAGCCGTGCTGGAAGCGCCCCCCGGCGCCGGTAAAACCACCCGCGTGCCCTTGGCTTTGTTGCATGAGCCGTGGCTTGCCGGGCAAACCATCCTGATGCTCGAACCCCGGCGCCTGGCTGCCCGCGCTGCTGCCGAACGGCTGGCCAGTGAGCTGGGCGAAAAGGTCGGTGAGACCGTGGGCTACCGCATTCGCCTGGACAGCAAAGTCGGCCCTAATACGCGTATCGAGGTGGTCACCGAAGGCATCCTCACTCGCCGCCTGCAGGACGACCCGGCGCTGGATGGCGTGGGCCTGTTGATCTTTGACGAATTCCACGAGCGCAGCCTCGATGCTGACTTGGCGCTGGCCTTGAGCCTCAACGGCCGCGAGTTGTTCCGCGACGAGCAGCCGCTGAAAATCCTGCTGATGTCCGCCACCCTTGAAGGCGAACGCCTGGCCGGCTTGCTGGATGACGCGCCGATCCTGCGCAGTGAAGGGCGCATGTTCCCGGTGCAGATGCGCTGGGGTCGACCCTACCAGACCGGCGAGTTTATCGAGCCGCGTGTGGTGCAGACCATCCTCGAAGCCCTGCATGACGAGACCGGCAGCGTGCTGGTGTTTTTGCCGGGGCAGGCGGAGATTCGCCGGGTCAACCAGCAACTGGCCGACGCTCTGGGTGATCGCCCTGACGTGCTGTTGTGCCCGCTGCATGGCGAGCTGGACCTCAATGCCCAGCGCGACGCCATCGACCCGGCGCCGGCCGGCAAGCGCAAAGTGGTGCTGGCCACCAACATCGCCGAGACCAGCCTGACCATCAATGGCGTGCGCGTGGTGATCGACGCCGGGCTGGCGCGGGTGCCGCGTTTCGACCCCGGCTGCGGCATGACCCGCCTCGACACCCAGCGCATCTCCCGCGCCAGCGCCACCCAGCGCGCCGGCCGGGCAGGGCGGTTGGAGCCGGGGGTGTGTTACCGGTTGTGGTCCGAAGACCAGCACGACGGTCTGGCCGCTTATGGCAGCGCGGAAATCCTCGCCGCCGACCTGGCGGGGCTGGCCTTGCAACTGGCCCGTTGGGGCGTGACGCCCAACCAGTTGGTGTGGCTGGACGTACCACCCACGGCCGCGTATGCCCAGGCTCAGGACCTGTTGCAACGCCTCGGTGCATTGGACGAAGAAAACCTCACCGCCCATGGTCAGAAAATGGCCGAGTTGCCAGCTCACCCGCGTATCGCCCATCTGTTATTGCGCGGCCAGGACCTGGGCCTCGCCGCCACCGCCTGCGACGTGGCAGCCCTGCTGGGCGAACGCGACATCTTGCGCGGCGGTGGTGCCGATTTGCACAGCCGCCTGGCGCTGATGTCCGGTGAAGAACGTGCGCGAGGCACTCAGGGTGGCGTGCAGCGTGCCAAGCAACTGGCCCGGCAATACCGGGGCTACCTGCGCGGCAAGGCGACCCAGCCGGTGGACAACCCCGACCACCCGCGCTGGCTCGGCGCCTTGCTGGCGCTGGCCTACCCGGACCGCGTGGCCCAGCAACGCCGCCCCGGTGGCGCTGAATACCGCCTGGCCAATGGCCGAGCGGCGCTGTTTGCCGAAGCCGACAGCCTGATGAAACAACCCTGGCTGGTGATCGCCGACCTGGGCAGCCGCCAGGGCCAGCGCGAAGAGCGCATCTACCTGGCGGCCGATTTTGACCCGGCGCTGTTCGACACAGTACTGGCCGAGCAAGTGCGCAACGTCGACCAACTCGACTGGGACGAGCGCGAAGGCGTCTTGCGCGCCGAGCGCCAGCGTAAAGTCGGCGAGTTGGTACTCAGCCGCGAACCCCTGACCGGCCTCGACGAATCCGCTCGCAGCCAGGCGCTGGTCAACCTGGTGCGCCGCAAAGGCCTGGAACTGCTGCCCTGGACCCCGGAACTGCGCCAATGGCAAGCCCGTGTGATGCTGCTGCGCCAATTGGATGCCAGCAACACCAGTGAGTGGCCCGACCTCAGCGACAAGGCCCTGCTCGCCAGCCTGGAGCATTGGCTGATGCCTTACCTGGGCAAGGTCTCGCGCCTCAGCCATTTTGCCAACCTGGATATTTCCAGCTACCTGCATAACCTGTTGCCCTGGCCCTTGCCCCAGCGCCTGGACGAACTGGCGCCTCAGCATGTGAAAGTGCCGTCGGGGTCATCGGTGCGCCTGGACTACAGCGAACAGCCGCCGATTTTGGCGGTGCGCTTGCAGGAATTGTTCGGGCTGGCAGACACCCCGCGCATTGCCGGCGGGCGCCTGGCCGTGAAGCTGCACCTGCTGTCCCCGGCGCGGCGGCCGGTGCAGGTCACGCAGGATTTGGCGAACTTCTGGCGCAGTACCTACGCCGAGGTGAAGAAGGATTTGAAAGGGCGCTACCCCAAGCATTACTGGCCAGATGACCCGTTGGTGGCCGAAGCGACGGCCCGGATCAAGCCGCGTAAGTAGGCGTGATGCAATTCAAATGTGGGAGCTGGCTTGCCTGCGATCGCATCGCTGCGGTGTCACTGAAAGACCGCGTCGGCTGCATCGCAGGCAAGCCAGCTCCCACAAAGATTAATGGTGTAGGTTATTGCGCGGCAGGCAGCAGGAAGCGGGCAATGACCGGTAAGTGGTTGGAAATGCGCAACGTGTCTTCCTGCCTCACCTTCGCCTCTACCCGCTTGATGCGCGGGCTGTAGAACAGGTAATCCAAGGTGCGATCCGGCCCGTCCAGGCTTGGGTCGTTGGGGAAGTGGGTCAGCCATTTTTCGCGATCAACCCCGCTGGATTCGCTATTGCGCGGGATCATCGGGTACTTGTCCCACAGCAGGTGCAGCTCGCTGTCCGGCGCATACTGCCCACGTTTAGCCGCGTCCAGGCGCAGGTATTGGCCCAGTGGCAGCAGGTTGAAATCCCCGCCGATCAACCAGGGCGTGCCCCGGCCTTCGAACTTGTCCAGCAGTTTGGCTGTGGCTTGCACCTGTTGTTGCGCGGCCGAGCGGCCAGGTGCGCCGCCGTCCAGGCGTGTATTGAGTACCGCCAGTTGGCCGCCATCGCTCAAGGGCAGGTAAGTCAGCAGCAACGCAGGTTTAGGCTGGAACTGGCGGCTGATGAAGTTGGCTTCGGCGGCCGGCAGTTGCAGGCGTTCGGCGTGCTCGATCTGGTAGCGGCTGAGTGTCGCCAGCTTGCGCCCGACGCTGCCGAAGATAGGCAGGCTGGGCACAAAGTCGGCCTTCCAGTCGAACGCCTGAGTGCTGCACGGGTACAGATCCACCAGACGCTCCTGCAACAGCGCAAGCTGGTCCTGATAGTGGGAAGGCTTGGCGCCTTCGTCGACTTCCTGCAACAGCAGGATGTCGGGCTGTTCGTCGCGAATCACCCGGGCCACTTCGTCGAGGCTGAAGGCCATGTCTTCGACGGTGGGGCGATCGTCGGGGCCGCTGCCGTCCGGGGTGTCGTACCAGAACACGTAGTTCTTGCCGGCCAGGTATTGCACATTCCAGGTCATGACCTTGAGCGCCTGCCCCGGCAACAGCGTCGGGGCGCGGGGGGCCACGCAGCTGACGGGCAGGGTCTCTTTGTCGGCAGGGCGCCAGGTCAGGCTGTAGATCAGCGCGGCCAGCAGGCCGGCGATGATCAACAGGCTCAACAGGGTGATGCGCAATAAACGGGTCATCGGCTCGGCTTATATGCGTGTCAGAAGAGCCACGGAGCATATCACCGCACGTCGGCGTCGCCACCGATCAGCATGAATAAACGGAACAACACCACGCTGGTGAACAGTTGCAGGAAGCTGTGGGCGCTGTCCATCAGCAGCCCCAGCAACGGCGCCGGCTCAGGGTACGCCGCCACACTGGCGCCCTTGAGCAGCCACAACGGCGTCATCACGCACAGCAGGCACACCAGGATGCGCCAGAAATGCCCACGGGTCAGGCGCAGGCTTTCTTTCATCGCCGCTAACGCCGGCATGCCGCGCAATACCAGCAGGTATTCGGCAAACGCCAGCACCACCATCAGCCACAAGCCCGGCAGGAAATACAGCGACAGCCCCAGCAGAATCAGCAAGGTGCTCATGGCCGTCAGCAGGGCGAAACGCGGCCACAGGCTCAAGGCCATGGCCCACACATCCTTGGTGCGCGGCGACTCACCGCGGGTGCGGGCGTCGAGAAACAGGATCAAGGCGCCGGTGTACAGCGGGTACACCAACAAACCCACGACCACGCTGTAGCCGGGAAACGCATCCGGGCCCAGCGTGTGGTCCAGCACCTGTTGCAGCAAGGCTTCGAGGATCACCAAGGGCAGGCACAGCTGGACGATGGCGCCCAGGTTGCGCTGGGTAAAGCGGAAGGAGTCGCGCAAAACGTCTAACGGATTCATCGGGGTCATCACAGGCCTGGAAGCAGAGGGCGACACTTTAACCGATCAGGCTCAAAGGGGCGCAAACGTAAACCTTGAGTAAAGACCATTGAAACAACTCGTAACATCCCCATAACTGAAACGCCCCTGGCCTGATCACAGGCGGGACGAGAATTTTTATCGGCAATCTACGAGGTCGCCATGAACAGCGAAGAGCAAACCCTGATCGATGGACTGTTTTCACGGTTGCAGCAAGCCGAAACGGACTCAGCCCCCCGCGACGCACAGGCCGAAGCGCGGATCAAGGAGCATATGGCTCGCCAACCCGCCGTCGGCTACTACATGACCCAGTCGATTCTGGTGCAGGAACATGCGCTGCAAAGCCTTGACGCGCAGAACAAGCAACAGGCCCAGCAGATCCAGCAATTGCAGGACGAGTTGCAACGGGCCAAGGCCACGCAACCCGCGCCGGCCAGCGGTGGTGGGTTCCTCTCGAGCATCTTTGGCGGCGGCGCCCGTGAGCCACAGCCTGCGCCGAGCAACTCAGGTGGCGGCTGGCGTGAACCGGCGCGGCCCGCTTTTGGCCAGCCGGCGCCGCAGCAGAACTACCAGCCGCCGCAAGCACCGGTCGCCGCACCAGCCGGCAGTGGTTTCCTCGGTGGTGCCATGAAGACCGCCGCGGGTGTGGCCGGTGGTGTGTTGCTGGCCGAAGGGATCAGCAGCCTGTTCCATCACAACTCGCAGCCGCAGGTGGTGGAGGAGATCATCGAACAACCGGCGCCGGCCAGCGATCAAGGCAACTGGGGCAACGATGACCAGCAGTTCGCCGGTAATGACAGCTGGGGCGGCAACAATGCCGAAAGCGATTATTCGGACGATTCCTCATCTTTTGGCGACGACGATTCTTTCGTCTGACCCACGCAGACCGGAACGCCACGGCGCTCCGGTCTGATTTTTTCCCGGAAACACTCCCTTGGCTGGCATACTGGCGCCCTTTCCGGGCGCTGGCGCCTGGCTGTCCATGAGGAAGTGCGGTGAAAAAAATTGCAGTGTTCGCCGATGTGCAAAACCTCTACTACACCGTGCGCCAGGCCTATGGTTGCCACTTCAACTACGCCGCTCTGTGGGCTGACATCAGCGCGCGCGGGCAGATTGTCGAGGCGTACGCCTATGCCATCGACCGTGGCGACAGCAAGCAGCAGCAGTTCCAGCAGATCCTGCGCAACCTGGGCTTTACGGTAAAACTCAAGCCGTACATCCAGCGCAGCGATGGCTCGGCCAAGGGCGACTGGGACGTGGGCATCACCCTGGACATCATGGACGCCGCCGACCATGTCGACGAGGTCGTGCTGGCCTCCGGTGACGGTGATTTCGACATGCTGCTCGAGCGCATTATCCACAAGCATGGCGTGCGGGCCGTGGCCTACGGTGTGCCGGGGCTGACGGCCAACTCATTGATACGCGCCGCCAGCCACTACGTGCCGATCGAAGGCGCGTTGTTGCTCAAATAGATCGTTGAACGGAGTAGGAACAGGTTTGGAACGCATAGCGGTCATCGACTTTGAAACCACCGGCATCACCCCCAGCAGCCACTGCCGGGCCACGGAGATTGGCGTGGTCATCCTTGAGCGCGGGCAAATCGTGGACCGCTACCAGAGCCTGATGAATGCCGGTGTGCGCATACCGGCGTTTATCGAACAACTCACCGGCATCAGCAACGCCATGCTGCGCAGCGCGCCCCCGGCTGAGCGGGTGATGAACGAAGTCAATGAATTCGTCGGCACCACGCCCTTGATGGCGCACAACGCCGCGTTCGACCAGAAATTCTGGGACTTCGAGCTCGGCCTGATCCGCCGCACCCGCCTGCAAAAGTTCGCCTGCTCCCTGCTCCTGGCCCGCCGCCTCATGCCGGCGGCGCCCAACCACAAGCTCGGCACCCTCAACACCTACGCCAAACTGCCCCACACCGGCCAGGCTCACCGGGCGTTGGCGGACGCGGAAATGGCCGCTAACCTCACCGCGCACCTGGCCCAGGAACTGCGCCAGACTCATGGTTTGCGCGAGCTGTCCCATGACCTGTTGTGCACGTTGCAGAAAGTGCCTGCCGCAAAGATCAATGAACACCTGAAGAAACATCGCGGGTTTTAAGGCCTGGCGCTGATCGTCCCCACGCTCCGCGTGGGCATGCATCTGGTGACGCTCCGCGTCACGACTTTAAGTGCGGACGCAGAGCGTCCAGGGCGGCATTCCCACGCAGAGCGTGGGAACGATCAGCAAGTCGCTAAATAAGTTGACTGACACACCGCCTTCGCGAGCAAAACATCGCGGGTTCTGATCCAGCCACCCCTCTCAAGAACACTGAAGTTCCAATGTGGGAGCTGGCTTGCCTGCGATAGCGGTGTATCAGCCAGCCATTTATTGCCTGACCCTCCGCTATCGCGGGCAAGCCCGCTCCCACAGGGGGTTATGCGTCGACTATCGAGGCTGTGCGCACTCCAGCGCCTGGTCCACCACCCCCTTCGCCATCTCCACCAAATGCATCACCGCCCGCTGCGGCGCCTTCATCACCTCACCCGACGCATTCGCTGTCTCCACCGCGCAGTGCAACAACTCCGCCGCATGGGCCAGGGCGTCTTCGAAGCTCAGGTTGTCATTCAGGATAAAGATCGGCGCATCCGGGGCGGATGCCTTGAGGTAGTAGTCGATGGCACGACGGTGGAGCAGGGCGTCTTCGCTGAGGAAGTCGGTTTTGTTTTCAGTTGAAGCAGAGGTTGCTTTGACCATGTTGAATCTCCGGGATCTTTAACGCTCTCCTTCCGTCAATTTCGGCTTGCACTTCCGGTCACCGAAGGGTCGATGACGTGTGGCAGATTAGCGGTCGAGTTCTGATGGAGCAAGGCTTGAAATGCTGCTCGGAAACGTCCTGCAATTGATCGGGATGGGTCTTGCTGGCCAATAGTGGCAGGCTTATCGGACGGGGTTTTGGAGAGAGGGCTAAAAGTGAAGGATCATCTGACCAGAGCCGACATCAGCGAAAAAGTGATCCAGCTATTCGTCGATATTATCGGCTTTATCGACCGAAGCGATGTGACGGAGCAAACCGATTTCATCCATGACTTCGACATCATTGATGACGACCTGACCTGCTTTGTCATGCAGATCAAATGGCAGTTCAAGCTGCAAGCGACGCAGGAGGATTGGGATCACATCACGACCATCGAGCAGATAGTCGATCTGATCGTCCAGCGCAGATCGAGCCCTTTGTAGGAGCGAGCTTGCTCGCGAAGAACGCCAACGGTGACGCTGGCGTCCTGAATGCACGCGGCGCCCTCGGGTTTTTCGCGAGCAAGCTCGCTCCTACAGGAGCGGCGGCGGGCGATCGGTCAGCCAGCATTTTTTCCATTGGCCTCCAACTGCCCCAACGGCACCCGCCGCTCTATGGCGCTGGACAAAATAATCGAGGTCTTGCTGAACCCGAACTTCGCCACCCGGTTAATCAGGTTTTCCAGCTCGGGCATTGAGCCCACCGCCGCTTGCATGATCACGCACGGGTCGCCTGTGACGCGGTGGCATTCGGTCAGTTCGGGTATTTCCGCCAGGGCGTCGTACACCTTTTGGCTGCCATGATTGGTCAGCCGCAACTCGATCACGCATTGAATGGGCAAGCCCACCTTGGATAAATCCACCTTGGCCTGGTAGCCGGTGATCACGCCGCTGGCCTCAAGCTTGGCCACGCGTTCGGCCACGGCGGGGGCGGAGAGGTTTACGGTGCGCGCCAGTTGCGCGTAGGAAGCGCGGCCATCTTCAAGCAGGGCGCTGAGGAGCATGCGGTCGTATTTGTCCATGATAAGGCTCCGGTTGCGCATCGCTTTCGAAAGCACGGTTTATAGCCTTGATAACCATGGTTTGAGAAGTGTATTGGCGTTTTAAACAGGTTTTGTAACTTAAGTTTATCCACCTTCGTTTCTAGAATAAGTCTCCCATTTCCTGCCATAGAGCCGCCCAATGCCTGGCCCACGTCGCTTTCCCTTACCGTTGATCGCCGCCTTTTTTGCGTTGTATGTGATCTGGGGTTCCACCTACCTGGTGATCCGCATTGGCGTGGAGTACTGGCCGCCGCTGTTGCTGGCGGGGATTCGGTTTTGCACGGCGGGTGCGTTGATGTACGGCTTTCTCCGGTGGCGCGGGGTGCCAGCACCGACCTGGCCGCAGTGGAAGGCGGCCGGGATGATCGGCATTTTGCTGCTCACCGTGGGCAATGGTGGCGTGAGTGTGGCCGAACATATGGGCGTGTCGTCCGGCGTGGCCGCGCTGGCGGTGGCGACGGTGCCGCTGTTTACCTTGCTGTGTGGGTTTTTCTGGGGGGCACGTAATACACGGTTGGAATGGGCCGGGGTGCTGCTGGGGATCATCGGCATTGCCATGCTCAACATGGGCAGTACCTTGCAGTCGAGTCCCCTGGGCGCGGTGTTGCTGTTGATGGCGGCGGCGTCCTGGGCCTTCGGCTCGGTGTGGAGCCGCCACTTGCCGCTGCCCCAAGGCGCCATGGCCAGCGCCGCGGAAATGCTCGTGGCCGGCGTCGCGCTGCTGATCGTCAGCGCGTTGTCTGGCGAGCACCTGCAGGCCATGCCGCCGCTGGAAGGCTGGCTGGCCCTGGCGTACCTCACGGTGTTCGGCTCGATCATTGCCTTCAACGCCTATATGTACCTGCTCAAGCACGTACGCCCGGCGGCGGCGACCAGCTACGCCTATGTGAACCCTGCAGTGGCTGTGTTACTGGGGATTGTGTTCGTGGGTGAGAGCATCGGCCTGGAAGAAGCCCTGGCAATGCTGGTGATCATCAGCGCGGTGTTGCTGATCAGCCTGCCCCAATGGCGCAAGCCCAAACCGGAAATAAGGTAAACTGCCGCGCATTACGCCCTTGCGCTGAATTTTTCCTACGGTAACTACATGACTTTCGCCACCCTTGGCCTGATCGAACCCTTGCTGCGCGCCCTTGAGACGCTTGGCTACCAGACCCCGACGCCGGTGCAGGCCCAAGCCATTCCGGCCGTGCTGGCCGGTCGCGACCTGATGGCCGCAGCCCAGACCGGCACCGGCAAGACCGCAGGTTTCGCCTTGCCGCTGCTGCAACTGCTGACCATGGAAGGGCCGAAAGTCGCCGCCAACTCGGCGCGTGCGCTGATCCTGTGCCCGACTCGCGAGCTGGCCGAGCAGGTTCACGCCAGCGTTGCCGAGTACGCCCAACATCTGCCGCTGACCACCTACGCGGTGTACGGCGGCGTGAGCATCAACCCGCAGATGATGAAGCTGCGCAAGGGTGTGGATATTCTGGTCGCCACCCCTGGCCGCCTGATCGATCTGTTCCGCCAGAACGCACTGAAACTCAACCAGCTGCAAACCCTGGTGCTGGACGAAGCCGACCGTATGCTCGACCTGGGCTTCTCCGAAGAACTGGCGAACATCTACCGCATGTTGCCGAAAAAGCGCCAGACCCTGCTGTTCTCAGCGACCTTCTCCGATGACATTCGCCTGCTCGCCGGGCAGATGCTCAACGACCCGCTGAGCATCGAAGTCAGCCCACGCAACGTCGCCGCCAACACCGTCAAGCAGTGGGTGGTGCCGGTGGACAAAAAGCGCAAGCCGGAGCTGTTTGTGCACCTGATGCGCAAGGGCCGTTGGAAGCAAGTGCTGGTGTTCGCCAAGACCCGCAACGGCGTAGACGCCCTGGTGGACAAGTTGCAGGGCCTGGGCATCAACGCCGACGGCATTCATGGCGACAAACCCCAAGCCACCCGCCAGCGCGCACTGGACCGCTTCAAGGCCAGCGACGTGCAGATCCTGGTGGCTACTGATGTAGCGGCCCGTGGCCTGGATATCGAAGACCTGCCGCTGGTGGTCAACTTTGACCTGCCGATCGTGGCCGAAGACTACATCCACCGCATTGGCCGTACCGGGCGTGCGGGCAACACCGGTGAGGCGATTTCCCTGGTGTGTGCCGATGAGGTGAACATGCTCTCGGCCATCGAGATGCTGACCCGCCAGACCCTCACCCGCAAAATGGAACCGGACTTCGAGCCCGAGCACCGCGTGCCAGACACCGATGCCAGCGGGCAGGTGGTGAAGAAGCCGAAAAAGCCGAAGAAGCCTAAGGCCTCTGGCGGTGGCGGCAAGCGCAACCTGGGCAAGTGGGTGGACAGTGGGGAAGTGGCCCCAGCTGAGCCTTCGATCAAGCCGGTGCGCAAGGTGCCGGTGTTTAATACCGGGCCGCGTAAGAAGAAGTGATTTTGCGCTGTGGCTGATGGCCTCATTGCAGGCAAGCCAGCTCCCACCTTTTGAATGGTGAACACAGTCAAAGGTGGGAGCTGGCTTGCCTGCGATGGCGGCCTTGAGTCCACCGCAGCGCTCAGCGGTTAAGCCACTCCAACATCCCCAGCCCAGCCGCCCGGCCACTGGCAAAACAGCCGGTCAGCAAATACCCACCGGTCGGCGCTTCCCAATCGAGCATTTCCCCCGCACAGAACACCCCAGGCAATGGCTTGAGCATCAACCGCTCATCCAGCGCTTCAAACGGCACACCACCGGCCGTGCTGATCGCCTCATCCATCGGCCGCGTCCTCACCAGCGTCAGCGGCAACGCTTTGATATCCACCGCCAATTGCGCCGGATCGGTGAAGTGTTCAGCGGGCGTCAGCTCGCGCAACAACGCCGCTTTCACGCCATCCACTCCCAACTGACTGTGCAAATGCTTGCTCATCGAGCGTGAGCCACGGGGCTTGGCCAGTGCGGCCTGCACCTTGTCCAGCGGCTTGCTCGGCAGCAAATCGATATGCACCGTGGCCGCACCGTCGCGGTTGATCGCTTCGCGAATCGGCGCCGACAAGGCGTAAATCAAACTGCCTTCAATGCCGGCGGCAGTGATCACGCACTCGCCCAGCCGAGGTTTGTCATCCCCAAGGCCAATGGCGACGTTTTTCAACGGTGCGCCGGCGAATTTGCTGACCATCAACTCGCTCCATGCCGACACTTCAAACCCGCAGTTGCTCGGTTGCAGCCGCACATAGGGCAGGCCTTTGCCTTCAAACAGGTTAAGCCACGCACCGTCGGAGCCCAGGCGCGACCAGCTGCCGCCGCCCAGGGCCAGTAGCACGGCGTCGCTGTGGACAACTTTTTCGCCGTCCGGGCTGTGGATAAGTAAATCGCCCTCGGCATTCCAGCCGGTCCAACGATGCCGGGTGTGGATAACCACACCTTGCTCCCGCAGGCGCTTGAGCCAGGCGCGCAACAGTGGCGCGGCTTTCATATCGGTAGGAAATACGCGGCCAGAGGTGCCGACGAAGGTTTGAATGCCCAGGCCATGAATCCATTCGCACAACGCCTCGGCGCCAAAGCTGCGCAGTAGCGGCGCCATGTGCGGCGCGCGTTCGGCGTAGCGCGACAGGAATGCCGGGTAGGCTTCGGAGTGGGTGATATTCATGCCGCCCACGCCGGCCAGCAGGAACTTGCGCCCCACCGATGGCATGCCGTCGTACAGGTCCACGCGCACGCCCGCCTGGCTCAAGACTTCGGCGGCCATCAGCCCGGCGGGGCCGCCGCCGATAATGGAGACGTGGTGGGCAGAAGTCTGAGGCATGGGCAGGGCTACGGTGGTATGAATAGGCCGAGCATTCTACCCGACCACGACGGCGCTGCCTGATCAAAAAACGTACACTTTCCTACAGGCCATGCTCCCAAACGCTTGCAGCCGCTTACGCTCAAGTTATCCACAGGCCGTTCCACAGGCATTGTGGGTAACGCTCACACTTCAATGACAGCCTGATGACGTCCATACCCGCTGCGCGCTGTGGTGCAGGATGCCGTGGCGGCGGGCGAGGGCGGGGCGGTCCTTGCTGTAGCCGCCGCCGATTACGCCCATTACTGGAATGTCGCGGCCCAGGCAGTGGCGCATCACGCTTTCATCACGGGCGGCGACGCCTGCGTCTGTCAGCTTGAGGTAACCAAGGGCGTCGTCCTTGTGCACATCCACGCCGGCGTCGTACAGCACCAGGTCTGGCTGGTAGAGCGGCAGCAGGTAGTTGAGCGCGTCATCCACCACTTTGAGGTAGTCGGCATCGCCCATGCCCATGGGCAGCGGGATGTCCCAGTCGCTCTGGGCCTTGCGGGCCGGGAAGTTCTTTTCGCAGTGCAGCGACACGGTGATGGCGTCCGGCGTGTCGTGCAGGATGCGTGCAGTGCCGTCGCCCTGGTGCACGTCGCAATCGAAGATCAACACGCGATTGACCCGGCCGCTGGCCAACAGGTAATGGCTGATCACCGCCAGGTCATTAAAAATGCAGAAACCCGCCGGATAATCGTAATGGGCATGGTGGGTGCCGCCCGCCAGATGGCAGGCCAGGCCATGTTCCAGGGCTTGTTCGGCGGCCAGGATCGAGCCGCCCACCGCACGCACCGTGCGCCGGGCCAGGGCTTCGCTCCAGGGCAGGCCGAGGCGGCGTTGGTCTTCGCGGGACAGTTCGCCGCCCATGTAGCGTTCGATATACCCAGGTTCATGGGCCAGGGCCAAAATGTCTGCCGGGCATAGCGACGGGCGCAGCAATTGGCTGTCTTGGGTCAGGCCGCTGTCCACCAGGTGGTCACGCAGCAGGCGAAACTTGTCCATGGGGAACCGGTGGTCCGCCGGGAACTCAGGGCTGTAGTCTTCGTGGTAGATCAATGGCAAAGGCATGGGATTTTCTGACGGGAACCTGCGAAGGATCTTAACAGCGCTGTACACTCACGCACATGGCAAGGCAGGGGGGACCCATGGAGCCGATACTGGAATTGGAAAGTGCACGCTTGGTGCTGCGCCAATGGCGCGACAGCGACCTGCCGGACTTTGCGCGCATGTGCGCCGACCCGCAGGTGATGCGCTACTTCCCGGCGCAATTGAGCCACTTGGAAAGCGCGGCGCTGATCGGCCGGATACGCGGGCATTTTGCTGAATATGGCTTTGGTTTCTGGGCTTTGCAGCGCAAGGACACCGGTGAATTTATCGGCCTGACGGGCCTTGCGAATGTCAGCTTCGAAGCCGGCTTTACCCCGGCGGTGGAGATCGGCTGGCGCCTGGCCCGTGAGCATTGGGGCCTGGGTTATGCCAGTGAGGCCGCCTGGACGGCGTTGCGCTGTGGTTTTGACCGCCTGCAACTGGACGAAATCCTGGCTTTCACCACCGAGAGCAATCTGCCCTCACAAAAAGTCATGCAGGCCATCGGTATGCATTACGATCCGCAGGCAGATTTTGAACACCCGAAAGTCGCAGCCGGTGACCCGCTGCGCCCTCATGTTTTATACCGCATCACCCGCGCCCAATGGTTGGACACGCTGCACGGATAAGCAGGCGGTCATGCTCAACAGAAACCCGTAGGAGCGAGCTTGCTCGCGAAGAACGCAAGAGCGCTGTGGTAAACCAGAAGCGCTGCGTCATCGTTAACGACCTTCGCGAGCAAGCTCGCTCCTACAGGTAGATACCGTTTTGCTTTGAGGAGAGTTTCAATGAGCCAAGTATTGGAAGATCTGGTGGACTTGCTGACCCTGGAGCCGATCGAGGAAAACCTCTTTCGCGGCCGCAGCCAGGACCTGGGCTTTCGCCAACTGTTCGGCGGCCAAGTGCTCGGCCAATCGCTGTCGGCGGCCAGCCAGACCGTAGACGAAGCGCGGCATGTGCATTCCCTGCACGGTTATTTCCTGCGCCCTGGCGATGCGGCCTTGCCGGTGGTGTATTCGGTGGACCGCGTGCGCGATGGCGGCAGTTTCAGCACGCGTCGTGTCACCGCGATTCAAAAGGGCAACCCGATCTTCACCTGCACGACCTCATTCCAGTACGACGAAGAAGGCTTTGAGCACCAGACCACCATGCCGGTGGTCGTGGGCCCGGAAAACCTGCCGTCGGAGCTGGAGCTGACCCAGCAGCGTGCGCACCTGATCCCCGAGCACATGCGCGACAAGCTGCTGTGCCCCAAGCCCATCGAAGTGCGCCCGGTCACCGAAAAAGACCCGTTCAACCCGCAGCCGTCCGACCCGGTCAAGTACGTGTGGTTTCGTGCCGACGGTGCCTTGGCGGACACGCCAGCGCTGCATAAATACCTGCTGGCCTATGCCTCGGACTTTGGCCTGTTGACCACCTCGCTGCTGCCCCATGGCAAGACCGTGTGGCAGAAGGATATGCAAGTCGCCAGCCTCGATCACGCGCTGTGGTTCCACGCCGACCTGCGTGCCGATGACTGGTTACTGTACGCCATGGACAGCCCGTGGGCCGGCAATTCCCGAGGTTTCTCCCGGGGCAGCGTGTACAACCGCGCTGGGCAACTGGTGGCGTCGGTGACCCAGGAAGGTTTGATCCGCCATCGCAAGGATTGGGCATGAGCCTTTGCGACGTTAAGCACTGGGTGTTTGACATGGACGGCACGCTCACGGTGGCGGTGCATGACTTTGCGGCTATCCGCGTGGCGCTGGACATTCCACCCGAAGACGACATCCTCACGCACCTGGCGGCGTTGCCGGCGCAGGAGGCCGCGGCCAAGCATGCCTGGTTGCTGGAGCACGAGCGCGAGCTGGCCCTGGGTTCGGTGGCGGCGCAAGGCGCGGTGGAGCTGGTACGGGAATTGGCCGGGCGCGGTTATCGCTTGGGGATCCTGACCCGTAATGCGCGGGAATTGGCGCATATCACCCTGGAAGCGATAGGCCTGGCGGACTGCTTTGCCATTGAGGATGTGCTGGGGCGCGATGATGCGCCGCACAAGCCGGACCCGGGTGGGTTACTGAAGCTGGCGGCGGCTTGGGACGTAGCACCCAGCGAAATGGTGATGGTGGGAGATTTTCGCTTTGACCTGGATTGTGGCCGGGCAGCGGGGGCCAAGACGGTGTTGGTGAACCTGCCGGAGAACCCTTGGCCGGAATTGGCGGATTGGCATGCCGAGGATTGTGCGGCGCTGCGCCGAATGATTTGAATCGGTTAGCACAAATCCAATTGTGGGAGCGGGCTTGCTCGCGAATGCAGAGTGTCAGTCGCCAGATAGGTTGACTGGTGCACCGCATTCGCGAGCAAGCCCGCTCCCACATTTTTTATTGGGTTTCGTCAGTGATTACTGCGTAAACAGCACCTTCTCTCCCTCTGGCGAGGTAAACATCTTGTCCCCGTCATGCCCCACCCCTGGCACTTCTACCAGCTTGTGAGCCAACTGCGGATGCCGCTGCTTGAGGTAGTCAAAGTAGTTGTGCCCACGCATCAGCCGGTACGCGCCCTGGGCCTCGGCCTCGCAGCTTTTATCCAGCGCCGGGTGGTTGGGGTCGGTGTCCTGCTGGCCCAACAGGTAAGTGATGTCGCGTGAGACGTAGGCCTGTTCCAGTTGCTGGGCACCTCGGTCACCCACGTAACCCGGCAGGTTTTGCATACCGTACTTCCAATCGTTGAAGCCTGGGCAACTGGCTGCATCGAACTTCACCGGGCGTTGCGGGCTGAAGTACGCATAGGACGACGGGTTAGCCACCACATACCGCAGGCGGATGCCTTCGGTGTTCAGCAATGGGTGATCGTGGCCGGTGAGGGCGAAGCGCTGCACCACTTGGCCGCCACCGGAATGCCCGGCGATCACGATTTCTTTCAGCGCCGGGAACAGTTTGCGGTTGCCCAAGTGCTTGATGATCTGGTCCAGAGCGCCATAAGAGCTGATCTGCCCTGGCCCGGTGGACGCTTCGCCGGCCATCCAGTCGTTGCCCTTCCAGCGCAAAACCTGATCGTCCAGGTGGTTACGCTTCACGTCCGTTTGATTGAGAAACTGCGGCGCGATCACCAGCGTACTGCCGCCCACCCCGGCATGCTCGGCGGCGTCGATGCCGCTTTGCAGGTAGGTTTGCGCATTGCGCAGGCGGCCATGCACGATGATCAATGCGCGCGTGACCTTGGGCAGCGGCTGGCGCCAATCCTGGCTCAGGCCCAGGCTGAGGTCGCCGGCCTCCAGATGAAAGCGATCGGGGCTGACCACCTTGACGCCGTGTTCGGCCGCGAAGGTGCAACAGGACACGAGCACACCCAGCAGTAACCCCAATCGTTTGATCATTTAGAGACTCTTGGCCGCGAAGGTATCGCATTGAGTGATCTGGCCCTGGGCGAAGCCGGTCTTGAACCAGCGCACGCGCTGGGCCGAGGTGCCGTGGGTGAAGGAGTCCGGTACCACGCGCCCCTGGCCCTGCTGCTGCAAGCGGTCATCGCCGATGGCATTGGCCGCGTTCAGGGCTTCTTCGATATCGCCGGGTTCCAGCCAGTTCAGGCGTTTCTGCGCATGGTTGGCCCACACGCCGGCAAAGCAGTCGGCTTGCAGTTCCTGGCGAACCAGCAGGCCACCGTCGCCTTCCATCTGCCGACCCTGTTGGCGCGCCGTCTGGATCTTGGACGAGATGCCCAGCAACGTTTGTACGTGATGCCCGATTTCGTGAGCGATCACGTAGGCCTGGGCGAAGTCACCGGCGGCCTGGAAGCGTTGCGACATTTCCCGGAAGAAGTCCAGGTCCAGGTACACCTGCTGGTCAGCCGGGCAGTAGAACGGGCCGCTGGCTGAGGTGGCGCCGCCACAGGCAGAGTTGACCCGGCCACGGAACAGGATCAGTTTCGGGTTCTTATAGGCCAGCCCGTTTTCCTGGAACACTTGGCCCCAGGTGTCTTCGGTATCGCCCAGCACAGCGCGCACAAAGTCGGCTTGCTCATCGTTGGCTGGCGGCGCTTGACGCGGCTGGGTGCTGACCGACGGCGCCTGCTCCATCTGGCCGGTCAATTGGCCGAGAATCTGCATCGGGTCCTGGCCGGTCAGCCAGCCAATGCCGACGATCAGCACGATGGCCGTGAGGCTCAGGCCCTTGCCGCCGCCGAAGCGCATACCGCCACCGCCGCCGCCGCCGCCACTGTCATTACGGGCATCCACCACGTTGTCGCTGCGTCGGCCTTTTTTCCATAGCATGGGAGCAATCCTCTGTGTGCTAACCGTGATTGATTATGGTCGGTATTAACGGCAATAGCCTTCGCCAGTGGCAACGATCAGGCAGTCTTTTTTATCTGCCAGCCACTTCAAGCCGGTGGCGGCGCCATCGCCAGCGCGCAACAGCTGCGGGCCGTCGGGGCGGGTGAAGGCGATGCCGTCGTCAGTGGCTTCACCTTTGAAGGTGCCAGCGTCATCGGCGTCGAGGCCGTATTGCATGGTGAGAAGGTAGTGGCCGCGGCCAATGCTGTCGTCCTTGGCGATGGTCAGGTGCAAGCCTTCGACGCCGACCCACTTGCCAACCCATTTATCGGTGGGCGGGGTCTCTGGCACCAGAGTCGCTTGCACGGAAGCGGGCGCGGGCTTGGGGGCTTCTTTCGGGGCTTTATCGCAAGCAGCGAGCAGGGCGAGGGCAGACAGGGCAAAGAGGATTTTTTTCATAGCGGCAAGGCCTTGGTTAAAAAGTGTGCAACGCCGGGGCGAGCGTGCAGCGTTGGACTCGGATCCATCGATTTAGTGCGCTGTTCGCCCGGTGTTTGGTTATGCTCTTGGGGCAGACTCCAGCCCGGCTGCTAGATTACCGGGTTGAGCGCTACTTGGTTCAGTGCTCAGCGTCCCGCTCGCCACACAAGAGAATTCAATGACTGTCAGTACCCCGCTCTCCGGCGTCAACCATCCGTTCAAAGGCATCCTGCTGATTGTGCTGGCGACGTTCCTGTTCTCCAGCCACGACGCCTTGTCCAAATACCTGGCCGGGTTTTACCCGATCGTGATGGTGGTGTGGGCGCGGTACATGGTGCACACCTTGCTGATGGCTGGGATCTTCCTGCCGCAATCGGGCCTGCGCGTGTTGCGCAGTAAACGGCCGGGCATGCAGGTAGTGCGGGCGTTATGCCTGTTGGGCACCAGCCTGTTCTTCACCACGGCGCTGCATTACATCCCGTTGGCCGAAGCCACGGCGGTGAACTTCCTGGCGCCGATCCTGGTGACGGCGCTGTCGGTGCCGTTGCTGGGTGAGCACGTGACCCGTGGCCAGTGGCTGGCGGTGATCTGCGGGTTTATCGGCGTGGTGATCATCATCCACCCCGGCGGCGAGTTGTTTACCCCAGCGGTATTGCTGCCGCTGTGCTCGGCGCTGTTCTTCTGTTTCTACCAGTTGCTCACGCGCATCCTCAGCCAATACGACAGCCCCACCACCAGCAACTTCTTCGCCGGCCTGTGCAACACCTTGGTGATGAGTGCGATGGTGCCGTTCTTCTGGCAAGTGCCGACGCTGTGGCACGCGGTGATGATGCTGGCGCTGGGCACCTGCGGGATGACCGCGCACCTGATGCTCACCCAGGCGTTCCGCTTCGCGGCGCCGGCCTTGCTGGCGCCGTTTGGCTATTGCCAGATCGTGTTTGCGGGGTTGTTGGGCTGGCTGGTGTTCAGCCATACCCCCGATATGACCACGGTGGTGGGTATCGGGGTGATCTGCATGAGCGGGTTGGCCGCTGCCTGGCAGCAGCGGCGGCGTTAGTTAAACGTCTACGGTTGGGATCTTGCGCGGCGCCATGAAGTACATCCACACCAGGGCGATGAAATACATCGCCGGGATCAGGGTGAACAAGATCGTGTAGTTGTTGTTGGTCACCGTGAGGATATGGCCGACGATCTGGGTCATGAACATGCCGCCGATGGCCGCGCACATGCCGCCGAAGCCGAACACCGTGCTCATCATGTGCTTGGGCGTGTAGTCCATCACCAGGCTCCAGATGTTGGCGGTCCAGGCCTGGTGCGCGCCGATGGCCAGGGAGATGGCGAACACCGCGACCCACAGCTGGCTGGAGCCAGCCGCCATGATCACGCCGACGATGCAGCAGGCGAACAGCAGCATCGACAACAGCCGCGCCTTGATCGAGTTCATCCCACGGCCAATCAGGAATGACGACAGGATCCCGCCCCCCACGCTGCCAAAGTCGGCGGTGAGGTAAATGATGATCAGTGGAATGCCCATCTGCGTCACGTTGATGCCCAGGTTGTATTGCTGGTTCAAGAACGGCGGCAGCCAATACAGGTAGAACCAGAACACCGGCGCGGTGAGCGAGTAGGCGAGGGCGAAGGCCCAGGTGCCACGCATGCGCAGGATGCGGCTGAACGGCACGCGGGGTTGTTCCGGCTCGACTTCCTGTTGCACGTAGTCCAATTCGGATTGTTTAACGGTGGGGTGGTCTTCCGGGTTGTAGTACTTCAAGCCCCAGAGCACCAGCCAGATACCGCCGAGTGCCGACATGCACAGGAACGCCGCCTGCCAGCCCCACACGTGCAGGATCAACGGCAGCAGCATCGGTGTCATCATCGCGCCGACGTTGGTGCCGGCGTTGAAGATACCGGTGGCCACTGCGCGTTCACCCGCCGGGAACCACAAGCGTGTGGTCTTGACGCAGGCCGGGTAGTTGGCGGCTTCGGTCAGGCCGAGGATAAACCGGCAGACCATAAAGCCGACTGCCGAAGTCGCCAGGCCATGGGCGCCGGTGGCCAGGCTCCACAGCAGCACGGCGCAGAAGAACACGCGCTTGACGCCGACTCGGTCGATCAGGCGGCCTTGCAGCACAAAGCCGATGGCGTAGCCGACCTGGAACCAGAAGTTGATGTTGGCGTAGTCCATCGCCGTCCAGCTCATTTCCTTGGCGAGGATCGGTTGCATCACGCCCAGGGCGGCGCGGTCGATGTAGTTCAAGGTGGTGGCGAAGAACACCAGGGCCAGCATGCCCCAGCGCGTTTTACCCACGGCCAGGGCACCGCGGATCTTGTCGCCGATACCGGCGTGCGGGTTGCCCGGGCGCGCGGCCAGGGCTGGATTTTGCAGAGGCATGAGGTTTGTACCCGTTTTTTGAAATTCTTATGGTGTGTTCTGGGTCTTTGTTACGTGAACGAATTGCCCGGTCGATGGTGCGCAGTGGCTAAAAAGTCGTCAATTCGCCAAAGGGGCTTAGTGTTCGATAATCGCACCAAAAACTAACCGGTTCGTACATTTTAATTGCTGCCTGTAGGCTGGGGGCGAATAATTTGCCACAAACAACAATTGCCGGGAGTCTTCCATGCAACGTTCTATTGCCACTGTGTCCTTGAGCGGCACCCTGCCGGAAAAACTCGAAGCCATTGCCGCCGCCGGGTTTGATGGGGTGGAGATCTTTGAGAACGACTTGTTGTATTACGACGGCAGCCCCCGGGAAGTCAGGCAGATGTGTGCCGACCTGGGCATCGCCATCACCCTGTTCCAGCCGTTTCGCGACTTCGAAGGCTGCCGCCGCGATCGCCTGGCGCGCAACCTGGAACGTGCCGAACGCAAATTCGATTTGATGCAGGAACTGGGCACCGATCTGGTGCTGGTGTGCAGTAACGCCTCGGCCGACAGCGTGGGCGACGAACGTATTCTGCTCGATGACCTGAGCCTGCTGGCCGAACACGCCGGCAAGCGCGGCCTGCGCATCGGCTATGAAGCCCTGGCGTGGGGCAAGCATGTGAACACCTGGCAGCAGGTGTGGAACCTGGTGCGCCAGGTCGACCACCCGAGCCTCGGTGTGTTGCTCGACAGCTTCCACACTTTGTCGCTCAAGGGCGACCCGAGCGCCATCGCCCAGATTCCCGGCGACAAGATTTTCTTCGTGCAGATGGCCGACGCGCCGATCCTGGCCATGGATGTGCTGGAGTGGAGCCGGCATTTCCGTTGCTTCCCAGGCCAGGGCGAATTTGACTTGGCGGGCTTTCTCGCGCCGATCATCAAAAGTGGCTACACCGGGCCCTTGTCCCTGGAAATTTTCAACGATGGTTTTCGCGCCGCGCCCACCCGCGCGAATGCGGCGGATGGCTTGCGCTCGTTGCTGTACCTGGAAGAAAAAACCCGCCAGCGCCTGGCGCAGGAAGCCCCCGCTGCGCCGGTGGACATCCTGTTTGAAACCCCGGCGGCCAGCGAGTACTACGGGATCGAGTTCCTGGAGTTTGCCGTGGATGAAAGCCTCGGCGCCAAGCTGAGCAATTGGCTGGAACGCCTGGGCTTCGCCAAGGCCGGCCAGCATCGCTCGAAGAATGTGAGCCTGCTGCGCCAGGGTGATATCAACCTGATCCTCAACTGCGAACCCTATTCCTTCGCCCATAACTTTTTCGAGGCCCATGGCCCGTCGTTATGCGCCACGGCGGTGCGGGTCAAGGACAGTGCCAAGGCCCTGGAGCGGGCGGTGGCCTACAAGGGCCAGCCTTATCGCGGCCTGGTCGGCCCCAACGAGCTGGAATTGGCCGCCGTACGTGCGCCGGACGGCAGCCTGATTTACCTGGTCGACCCCAGCGAAGGCGGGCTGTACGACACCGATTTCAACCTGCAGGCGGCCACACCCGCCAGCGGCGGCTTGTTGCGCATCGACCACATGGCCATGGCCTTGCCGGCCGACAGCCTCGACAGTTGGGTGCTGTTCTACAAGAGCATTCTGGATTTCGAAGCCGACGACGAAGTCGTGCTGCCGGACCCTTACGGGCTGGTCAAGAGTCGTGCACTGCGCAGCCGTTGCAGTACCGTGCGTCTGCCGCTGAATATCTCCGAGAACCGCAACACGGCCATTTCGCATGCACTGTCGAGCTATCGCGGTTCGGGCGTGCATCACATCGCCTTTTCCTGCGAAGACATCTTCGCCGAAGTCAGCCGCGCCAAGGAAGCCGGTGTGCCGCTGCTGGACATCCCGCTCAACTATTACGATGACCTGGCAGCCCGCTTCGATTTCGATGACGAGTTCCTCAGTGAGCTGGCGTACTACAACGTGTTGTACGACCGCGATGCGGACGGCGGCGAGCTGTTTCACGTCTACACCGATGCATTCGACGGACGCTTCTTCTTCGAGATTCTGCAGCGCAAGAACGGCTACGTCGGGTATGGCGCAGCCAACGTTGCCGTACGCCTGGCCGCAATGGCCAAGGCGCGCAGTGTGGCGATACGCCAGGCGCGGCTGTGAGCTTTTGATCTGATCCAGCCGGTCGCTGCGGGCACTCAGGTGTCTCGCAGCTTCCCTGCCTCGACGCTCGGCGGCATACTCCACGCACAACCCGTGGTCATGAGCCAACAATGAAAACAACCGACGACTCCGTTGCCCTCGAACCTGTCATGTCGCGGCCCTTGGGTCGCAAGAACAACCCGGAAAAGACCCGCGAAGACATCCTTCAGGCTGCCGTGGCCGAATTTGTCGCTCACGGCCTGTCGGGTGCGCGCGTCGATGCGATAGCCGAACGCACCAGGACGTCCAAGCGGATGATCTATTACTACTTCGGCAGCAAGGAACAGCTCTACGTCGAGGTTCTGGAAAAGCTTTACGGCGATATCCGCAACACCGAAAGTGAGTTGAAGCTGGGCGAGCTGGAGCCTGTCGAGGCGATCCATCGCGTGGTGGAGTTCACTTTCGATCACCACGACAACAACGTGGATTTCGTGCGCATCGTCTGCATTGAAAACATTCACAACGGCGAAAACGTCAAGCAGTCCGATACCATTCAGGCCAAGAGCCAGAACATTATCCGCGCGCTGGAAGACATTCTGCGCCGAGGCGAGGAAAGTGGCGAGTTTCGAGCAGGCGTGCACCCGATCGACCTGCACTTGATGATCAGCTCGTTCTGTTTCTATCGCATTTCCAACCGCCACACCTTCAGCGAGATCTTCCAGATCGAGCTGTGGAGCGATGAGGTCAGGCAGCGTCACAAGGCGATGATCTGTGACGCTGTGTTGCGTTACCTGAAAGCCTGAAGACTAAAGGCTGTGGAAGTGCTGCATCATGCGTTCGGCATCCGCTGACCGGCCGCTGAACAGCTCGAAGGCTTTCACGGCCTGAAACACCGCCATGGTCGTGCCATCCAGCGTGCGGCACCCCAGTGTGCGAGCATGCTTGAGCAGTTCGGTTTCGAGCGGGAAGTAGATGATTTCCGCGACCCACTGCGCAGCACGCAACAGCTCGACCGGCAATGGCGTGCCGGGCAACTTGGCCATGCCGACCGGTGTGGTGTTGACCACGCCATCGGCTTCGGCCATTGCTGCGGGCAAATCCAGACCGACCTGCGCCCGGCCTGCGCCAAAATGGGCGTTGAGGTTGTCCACCAAGGCCTGAGAGCGTTGCGGTTCGACCTCGAACACGCTCAGGCGCTCGACGCCTGCGCTTAACAGCGCGTAAGCCACCGCAGCCCCTGCGCCGCCTGCACCCATTTGCACGACATGCTGGCGTGGCGCCTTGTCCAGGCCACGCTTGAAGCCTTCCGCGAAGCCCAGGCAGTCGGTGTTATGGCCGGTGCTTTTACCGTCCTTGAACACCACGGTATTGACTGCGCCGATACCGCGCGCTTCCTCGGACAGCTCGTCCAGCAGCGGGATGACGGCCTGCTTGCAGGGAAAGGTGATATTCAGGCCGGTGAAGCCGCAGTCACGCGCACCTTCGACCAGGCGGGGCAGGGCGCTGATGTCCAGCTTGAGCGCGTCAATGTCGATCAGGCGATACAGATAGCGAATGCCCTGCGCATCGCCTTCGTGTTCGTGCAGCGCCGGAGTGCGTGATGCCTGAATGCCTGAGCCGATCAGGCCGGCGAGTACGGAGGTTGATTCAACGTGGCTCATGACGGTATGTCTCTTGTTTTTGTCGTGCCGCCCGATGGCGGGAAGGTTTCAAAAAAATGTACCAGATGGTTAATAGTGACGCAGTGGCGGATCAATTGCCATGCGTTGATTCTGTGCGGTGATCGCCCCGATCAGGGATAATGCGCGGCCATAGCCGTTCAAGCCTTTTCAAGAGATGACGAGTCCACGCATGTCCGAATCCGTTTTTCGCGCCGCTCACCAGCAAGCCAGTACGCTGTACCTGCCTGCAGGCCCATGGACGACGGTATTGGATTGCCTGTGCGCGAAGTTTTCCGCCATCAGTCGCGAGGAGTGGCTGGACCGTATTGCCCGGTCGCGGGTGCTGGACGCCAGCGGCAAAGCCATCACGGCTGACCTGGCTTACCGCGAAGGCCTGAAGATTCACTATTTTCGCGAAGTGCCGAACGAGGCGCCGATTCCTGTCGTCGAGACCATCCTGTATGCCGACGAACATCTGGTGGTCGCCGACAAACCACACTTTCTGCCGGTCACGCCTGCGGGCGAATACGTCGAGCAGACCCTGCTGCGTCGTCTGATTCATCGTCTGGGCAATCCGGATCTGGTGCCCTTGCACCGTATCGACCGCCACACCGCCGGGCTGGTGCTGTTTTCGGCCAACAGGCAGACCCGTTCCGCGTATCAGGCACTGTTTCCCACGCGGCGTATCGACAAGTTCTACGAGGCGATTGCGCCTGCGCTGCCTTCGATCGAGTTTCCACGATTGCACGAGAGCCGTCTGGTCGATGGCGAACCGTTCTTCCGCATGCAGGAAGCAGCGGGGCCTGCAAATACGCAGACCCGCATCGAAGTGCTCGAACGCAATGAATCGCTCTGGCGCTATGGGCTGTACCCGGTGACGGGCAAGAAACATCAGTTGCGCGTACATATGGCCGCGCTGGGTGCTGCGATCTGCAACGACCCGTTCTATCCGGAGGTGATCAGGGATGCGGTCGATGACTATCAACAGCCGCTCAAACTGCTGGCCAAGGCGCTGCGTTTCGACGACCCGCTCAGTGGCGAGCCCCGCGAGTTTCACAGCCGCCTGACACTCGATTGGTAGTCACGAAGCGAGCAGGCAAAAAAAACCCGCACTCGGCGGGTTTTTTCACATCAGGGACGCTACGCGAGGATCACAGATCCTTGACGGTACGTACCTGATCCTTGTTGATGCGGGTCTGCTTGCCATCAAGCTGCTTGAACTCGTAAAAGCCCGAGTCTTCATCATACTTCGGAGTGTCGACAGACTGGATTTCACGACCATCATTCAGAGTGATCACAGTGGGCGAAGCGCAGCCAGCCAAAGAGGCGATGCCCAATGCAAGCAGAAAGGCAGCGGGAAGGGTCCGTTGTTTCATTACTGTGTCTCCAGATGGATTCTTGATTAACTGACCGTAAGACGTATACACCCGCAGCAAGTTCAATGAACAGTCACTTGTGTCGGTTGTCATCTGATCCGGCCAGCAGACAGGGTGTGTTCAGGTTGGCCAGTCTCGGGTCTCCTGCCTCCAGTTGCAGGGCCACTGGATGCAGGGGTGCCAACGCCCGCCGTGGGCTGCGTTCGCCTGTCTGCCATGCGGCTTCCAGCGTCGCAGCGTGGGCGGTCGGGATGATACATAAAAGCGGCTGCCAATGTTCACCTTCACGCACCATGACCGGGTTGTCCGGGTGCCTTTCCGCAAGCTGGCGCAGTGCGTCCAGCAGCGATTTATCGATCAGCGGCGCGTCGCAGGGCAGCACCAAAAGCGTGTCATGCCGGGCCAGCGGTAGCGCGGCGAGGATTCCGGCCAGCGGACCGTTGAACTCAGTGTCACTGTCCTGAACCAGTCGGTCAGCGAACGCGGCGTAGCGTTCAAGGTTTCGATTGCAGGAAATGATCAGGTCATCGGTCAGCGGCCGCGTCAGACGATGCAGATGCTGGATCATCGGTTCGCCCTGCCACGCGATTAGCCCTTTGTCGCGACCGCCCATGCGCTGGCCGCGACCTCCTGCGAGCAGCAGAATCGAGCAGGGCGGCAATGGGGCAGAGGCGATCATCGGAGACTCGGCAGGCAGTCAAAAGGAGTGCTGTGATATAACACCGGCCTGTTTCCTTAACAACCGGATCGAGGCCATGAAAGCAAA
>JAAIGE0101299568.1_pt1 | contig 46994 bp, 36 predicted proteins | sample 6487951 | NCBI WGS metagenome assembly JAAIGE01 (sample SAMN13974128, study PRJNA590717) | phyllosphere metagenome | biome: tomato field; feature: multiple bacterial spot infested tomato fields; material: tomato leaves; isolation source: leaves from tomato fields | host: Solanum lycopersicum ...
AGCGCAAAGGCCCGCTGTTGCGCCCGGGCCAGCGAGGGGTTCGTGCGGTTGTGAGGTGATCGCAACAGCTAGGCCTTTTTGGTTACTTTTGTGGCTATGACAAAAGTAACTGGCCTCTGCGGCCAAGAGCAGACGATGTGAGTTAAGTGTCACTGATATAAGTTAAAAACGCACTAACACCTATCGAACGTTCACCTGTCCTGAAGAGATTGCTTCGTATCCTCGCAATGACGCGGTAGTTTACTTTGTTAAATAACTTACTGTGTGTTATCCGCATATGTATACATCATTCACTCATTTACTAAAAAACTTGCACTCAAAAGAGGTTGACGAAGCCCCACAACCTCGCCCAATTCTCCTAAATTCCTCCAGTTAGCGCAAGTCAGATCATCAATAGCAATTAGGTGTATACTCATTTGTGCTGTATAACATGGCGCTCATAACAAATTACAAAGCAGGGCGGTAGTAAAACCGGTAACAACCATCGGGCAAAGGATGATCTGCAATGTTTAGGGGAACGGGCTTTTAACTAATACGTACCGACTGGCTATTACCTGGCGGCGCTATGATCAACAATAGCTTACCGCTAAACTACCCGCACCTGCCATGTTTTATTTAAGCAATAGCACCATTTATTTTAAATACATGCGCAACAGACCCTTGCGGTGTTTCCGGCAATTTAATAGCCAGTCCCTCTGCAGTTTGGTTGTATTCCAGCGGGGCATCGCTGCCCAGCAGGCTTACTCTTTGTATTTTAGGAACACTGTTTGATGCCAGTTTTTTGATAAGTGCCTGCCGGTTATCGGGCCAGCGCCAGTGATCAGCACGTCTTCACCGATCACGTTGAACTCCAGCGCGCAGTGCGCGGCGTTGCCGTACGGATCGAAGAACGCGGCCAGCTCGGACGGAATCTGGTCCGGGATCGGCCACAGGTTGCTGGCCGGCATCACCATGTATTCGGCGAACGCGCCGTTGACGTTGACGCCGATGCCGACGGTGTTCGGGCACAGGTGCGGGCGGCCGCCACGGCAGTTGCGGCAATGGCCGCAGACGATGTGGCCTTCGGCCGAGACGCGCTGGCCGATCTCGTAGCCGGTCACGCCCGGGCCGATCTCGGCGATGCGGCCGACGAACTCATGGCCGATGGTCAGGCCCGGCTTGATCGTGCGCTGGCTCCATTCGTCCCACAGGTAGATGTGCAGGTCGGTACCGCAGATCGCGGTCTTTTCCAGCTTGATCAGGACCTGGTTGGGGCCCGGAGTCGGCACCGGAACCTCTTCCATCCAGATGCCCTTGGCTGCTTCGCGCTTGACCAGGGCCTTCATCGTTTGCTGCGCCATCGGGGTGGAACTCATCAGGGGGAAAACGCGGATTATAGAGGCCCGCGCGGAATTCCCATGTTGCGCTGCGGGTGCAGTGGCGGAACGAAAGGCGTGTGCTGGCGGGCGTTTCGAACGTGGCCGCTGTGCTCGCCGGGCCATGCCCGGTGGATGCGCGGGTGCCAACCAAGGTTGGCTGTTACCGGGGCATCGGTGAGCCAGGTCCATGACTTCCGGGGTTCGGGGCGGGGCAGGGCGGCGGGCTACAATCGAAGGTTCCACTACCAGGGGCCGCTCCATGCGCTCGAACCTGCTTGCATTCTCCATCGTCGCCAGCCTCGGGCTGGCCCAGGTCGCCCATGCCGCTGAAGGCATGTGGGTGCCGCAGCAGCTGCCGGAAATCGCCGGCCCGCTGCAGAAGGCCGGCCTGAAGCTGTCCCCGGAACAGCTGTCCAACCTGACCGGCGACCCGATGGGCGCCGTCGTCGCCCTCGGCGGCTGCACCGCCAGCTTCGTCTCGCCGCAGGGCCTGGTGGTCACCAACCACCACTGCGCTTATGGCGCCATCCAGCTGAATTCGACCGCGCAGAAGAACCTGATCAAGGACGGCTTCAACGCGCCGACCCTGAAGGATGAACTGAGCGCCGGCCCGAACGCCCGCGTGTTCGTGCTCGACCAGATTACCGACGTCACCACCCAGGCCAAGGCCGCCATCGCTGCCGCCGGCAACGACCCGCTGGCCCGCAGCCGCGCGTTGGACGCCTTCGACAAGGCACAGGTCGCCGCCTGTGAAGCCGACGCCGGCTTCCGCTGCCGCCTGTACAGTTTCTCCGGTGGCAACACCTACCGCCTGTTCCGCAACATGGAAATCAAGGACGTGCGCCTGGTCTACGCGCCCCCGGGCAGCGTCGGCAAGTTCGGTGGCGACGTCGACAACTGGATGTGGCCGCGCCACACCGGTGATTTCTCGTTCTACCGCGCCTATGTAGGCAAGGATGGCAAGCCGGCCGCCTTCGCCGCCGACAACGTGCCGTACCAGCCCAAGCACTTCCTGAAGTTCGCCGACCAGCCGCTGGGTGCCGACGACTTCGTGATGGTGGCCGGCTACCCGGGCCGCACCAACCGCTACGCACTGGCCGGCGAGTTCAACGAAACCGCCAGCTTCACCTACCCGACCATCGCCAAGCACTACAACGCAGTGCTGAAGATGATCGCCGACGCCGGCAAGGCCGACGCCGACGTCAAGGTGAAGTACGCCGCCACTGCCGCCAGCATGAACAACGTGGCCAAGAACTACCTGGGCCAGCTGGAAGGCTTCAAGCGCATCGACGCCGCCGGCCAGAAGCAGGCTGAAGAAGCCGCCGTGCTGGCCTGGCTGAAGAAGCAGGGTGCTGCCGGCAAGCCGGCCCTGGCCGCACACGCGCAGCTGCTCAAGCATCTGGATACCAGCAAGTCCACCCGCGAACGCGACCTGTTCGTCGGTCAGTTCAATAACACCTCGGCCGTCGGCGCGGCGATCACTCTGTACCGCCTGTCGATCGAGCGCAGCAAGCCGGATGCCGAACGCGAAGCTGGTTACCAGGAACGCGACCTGACCACCATCGAAGGCGGCCTGAAGCAGATGGATCGCCGCTACGTGGCGAAGATGGACCAGCAGCTGCAGACCTACTGGCTCGACCAGTACGTGGCTCTGCCGGCCGCGCAGCGCGACAATGAAGTGCTGAACAAGTGGCTGGCCGGCAGCGATGCTGCTGCGGTCAAGTCGCTGGTGAACAAGCTGGGCGGCACCGAGCTGGGCAGCCTGGACAACCGCCTGAAGTGGTTCAAGGCCGACCGCGCTGCGTTCGAAGCCAGCAACGATCCGGCCATCCAGTACGCCGTTGCGGTCATGCCGGCGCTGCTGAAGCAGGAAGAGCAGAAGAAGATCCGCGAAGGCGAATCGCTGACCGCACGTCCGCTGTACCTGCAGGCGGTGGCCGATTACAAGAAGAGCCAGGGCGAGTTCGTCTATCCGGATGCCAACCTGTCGCTGCGCATCACCTTCGGCAACGTCATGGGGTACGGCAAGGACGGCGTGAAGTACACCCCGTTCACCACCCTGGAAGGCGTGGCGGCGAAGGAAACCGGTGAAGATCCGTTCGATTCGCCGAAGGCGCTGCTCGATGCGGTCAAGGCCAAGCGTTACGGCGGCCTGGAAGACAAGCGCATTGGTTCGGTGCCGGTGAACTTCCTGTCCAACCTGGACATTACCGGCGGCAACTCGGGTTCGCCGGTGCTGGATGCCAACGGCAAGCTGGTGGGCCTGGCCTTCGACGGCAACTGGGAATCGGTCAGCTCCAACTGGGTGTTCGACCCGGTGATGACCCGCATGATCGCCGTGGACAGCCGCTACATGCAGTGGATCATGCAGGAAGTGGCGCCGGCGCCGCAGCTGCTGAAGGAACTGAACCTGGCGAAATGAACCGGTTGCGGTAGTGCCGGCCGCTGGCCGGCAACCTCGACCAGATAGCCGGAGTTTCCGAAACCCCGCGACCTACGTCGCGGGGTTTTTTCGTGCCCGGCCCGGCCGGGTCCGCCGAACAGGTATCATCCCTGTTCCGTGGACTTCACAGGATGTGAACGAAACGCGGAAACCTCCTCCCCCCAGGACCCCTTGCACGCATGCGCATCCTGCTTGCCCGCCACGGTGAAACGCCGTGGAACGCCGAAGGCCGCTACCAGGGCCAGATCGATATTCCGCTTTCGCCGATCGGCGAAGCTCAGGCCCAGGCCCTCGGTGCCCGCCTGGCTTCGGTCGACATCACCCGTGCGGTGGCCTCGCCGCTGTCGCGCGCCCAGCGCACCGCGCAGCTGGCGCTGGGCGCCGCGCGTGCCGACATGCTGCTGACCGAGCCGGAGCTGCAGGAAATCGCGCACGGTGAGTGGGAAGGCCTGCTCGCCAGCGAGATCAACGAGAAGGACCCGTCGCGCCTGCAGGCCTGGCGCGAGGAGCCCGATACCGTGCTGATGCCCGGCGGCGAATCGCTGCGCCTGGTGCTGGAACGCAGCTGGCGTGGCCTGGCCCGTGCCACCGAAGGTCTCGGCGAGCACGACACGCTGCTGGTGGTTGCCCATGACGCGGTCAACCGCGTGATCCTGTGCAAGGTGCTGGGCCTGCCGATTTCCCGCCTGTGGACCTTCCGCCAGGCGCCGACCACGCTCAACCTGCTCGAAGGCGCCGATCTGGACAGCCTGGAAGTGGTGCGCCTGAACGACTGCGCCCACCACACGCCGTTCTTCGGCGAAGCCAAGCACCGCGCACTCTGACCCGCCACACCGAACCGCCTGTACCTGCTGGAAGCACTGCCGTGACGAACACCCCGACCACCCTGGCCGATTGGCTGGATTACATTGAACGCCAGCACCCGGCGAGCATCGACATGGGACTGGAGCGCGTGCGCACCGTTGCCACCGCGATGGGCCTGGGTGCACCGGCCGGGCGCACCATCGTGGTCGGTGGCACCAACGGCAAGGGGTCCACCGTGGCCTTCATCGAGTCCATCGCGCGTGCTGCCGGCTGGAAGGTCGGCGCCTACACCTCGCCGCACCTGCTGCGCTACAACGAACGTGTTCGCATCGATGGCCAGGATGTCGACGATGCGGCGCTGGTTGCTGCGTTCAATGCCGTCGAAGCGGCGCGCGGTGACACCACGCTGACCTATTTCGAGTACGGCACGCTCGCTGCGCTGCGGCTGTTCGCCGACGCCGGGCTGGATCTGGCCGTGCTGGAAGTGGGCCTCGGTGGCCGCCTGGACGCGGTCAACATCGTCGACGCCGATGTATCGGTGATCACCACCGTGGACATCGATCACGCCGAATGGCTGGGCGATGACCGCGAAGCCATCGGTACCGAGAAGGCCGGCATCATCCGCGGCTGGAAGCCGGTGATCCTGGGTGAGACCGATCCGCCATCAAGCGTGCTGGCGCGTGCCTACCTGGTGGGTGCCAACGCGATCCGCGGCGGCAGCGACTACTTCTACGAGCCGATCGATGCCCAGCGCTGGCGCTGGCGCGATGTCGGTACCCGTCTGGAGCTGCCGACCCCGGCGCTGGCCGGGCCGATCCAGCTGGCCAATGCCGGTGCTGCGATCGCTGCACTGCGTGCGCTGGACAAGCCGGTGCCGCGCGCCGCGTGGGCCGAAGGCGTGGCCGCCGCCCGCATCGCCGGCCGCCTGCAGGCGTTCGAGCGTGACGGCGTGCAGATCCGCGTGGACGTGGGCCACAACCCGCAGGCCGCCGGCCAGCTGGCGCGCGCGCTGAAGGCCGAGGCGGTACCTGGGCGCACCCTGGCGGTGTACGCCGCGCTGCAGGACAAGGACGCGCTGGGCGTGGTGCAGGCACTGCAGGACGTGGTGGGCGAGTGGACCCTGGCCGGCCTGGACGGCCCGCGTGGGCAGAGCGCGGCCCAGCTGCAGGCGCGCCTGGCCGATACCGCTGCCGCTGCCGCACAGCTGTCCGACAGCGTCGAACAAGCGCTGGCGCAGGTGCTGGCCCAGGCCAAGCGCGGTGACCGGGTGCTGGTGTTCGGCTCGTTCCACACCGCCGCCGCGGCCCTGCAGTGGCTGCAGGACCCGGCCTGATCCACGTTCAGCCAACGCCGACGCCGTCCGGTCCGGCACCCGTATAATCGACCGCAACCCCCGGACAGTTGCCTGCCTCACGTGGATACGCCTCTGAAACAGCGTCTGATTGGTGCCATCGTGCTGGTAGCGCTGGCCGTGATTTTCCTGCCGATGCTGGTCAAGGGGCCGGCCCCGGACAGTGGCGTGGCCAATGTGCCGATCGCCGCGCCGGATGCGCCAGCCGATGGCCAGTTCGAAACCCGCGAACTGCCGCTGGTTGCGCCGGCGGGCGGTGCCACCGGCCTGCAGACCGGCCAGACCAAGCCGCTGCCGGATGCTGCCGCACCGGCCACGCCGCCGACCGTGGACACCTCGCCTGCGGTGGCTGCCGGCAACTACGCGGTCACCTTCGGTGCCTACGGCAGCAAGGCCGACGCCGATGCGGTGATTGCCTACCTGAAGCGTTCGCAGCTGCCGGGCTTCGCTGAGAGCGCCACCATCAACGGCCGCCAGGCATGGCGCGTGCGGGTCGGGCCGTATGCCGACCGTGCCCAGGCCGAGGCGGCCCGGCTGCAGGCGGTGAAGATCCGTGCGGATGTGAAGGCTGAGGTTATTGCTCTGGATGCGGCGACGGGCGGCAACGCCGCAGTTGCCGCCACTCCGGCGCCTGCGCCGGCGAGTGCGAGCACCCCGGCGGCAGCCACCGCACCCTCGGCCAATGGCAATCCGGTGCGCAGCGAAAGCCTGCCGCCGAGCACGCCGACTGCCACCACCACCCCGGTGGCCAAGCCGGAGCCGCCGAAGCCGGCACCGAAGCCGGAAGCCAAGCCTGAGCCCAAGCCGGAAACCGCGGCCAGCAAGCCGACGACGGCGCCGGCCACGCCTGCAGCCCCGGCCGCCAGTGGCGTCGGCTTCGCGGTGCAGCTGGGCGCTTTCGGCCAGGCCAACGATGCCAATGCCCTGCGCGACAAGGTCCGCGCCGCTGGCTTCAGCGCCTTCGTCGAGCAGGTGCGTACCGACAAGGGCACCCTGCATCGTGTCCGCGTCGGACCGGTGGCCAACCGCGCCGACGCCGAACAGCTGAAGGCGCAGGTCGCCGCCAAGGTCGGCGTGGCCGGCATGGTGCGACCGCACCCATGACCCACGCGCAGCCCCGTTGCCAGCGCCGCCGAAGGAGCGGGGCGCCATGATCGACGTGGTGCTGCTGATCGTGATCGCCGCCTCGGCCCTGCTGGGGATGCTGCGCGGCTTCGTCGGCATTGTCATCGGCACCCTGTCGTGGCTGTTGGCAGCGTGGGCCGCCTTCGCCTTCGGCAATGACGCGGCCCACTGGTGGGCCGCACCGGCCGCACCGGGCGGCGAGCACTTCGTCGGTGGCTACCTGGGCGTCGGCATCGGCGTGATGATCGTGGTCGCGGTGATCGGCATGGTCATCAAGGCCATGGTCCATCGCAGCATGCTGACCAGCCTGGACCGCCTGCTGGGCGGCGTGCTGGGCGTTGTCCGTGGCGGCCTGATCGCCGCGATCCTGCTGCTGCTGGGCAGTTTCACTCCGCTGACCGCCGAGCCCTCCTGGCAGCGTTCGGCGGTGCGCCCACTGCTGAACCCCACCGTGGCTTGGATGAACAGCAAGCTGCCGCACTGGGAGGTTCCCGGGGCCGATCTGCTGCCCAAGGCCTTGCCGACCGACGCGCTGTCCCCATCTGCATTGATGGAGTTGGGCAAGAACGCAGGCGCCGGGTTGGGAAAGCCGGGCGCGGCAGGCGATAATGGCATCCTCAATCAGGTAGTGGCAGGCAGCGGATGGCTGCGGCCTGCGAAAGCGGAACAGGGCGATTCCTACGATCCGGCCGAAGTGCGTCCGGACGCCCCAGCACTGCCGGACAGTATCGAGCCGGGCGATCCGGCCAATGTCGACCGCGCGCGCGGCGACCACCGCGGCCAGGTACGGCCACCTTCCTTGTAACTGGGCACAGCCCAGCGGAGACCTCGCACCATGTGTGGCATCGTCGGAATCGTCGGCAACCAGAACGTCGCCGGGCAGTTGTATGACGGCTTGACCGTTCTCCAGCATCGCGGCCAGGATGCGGCGGGCATCGCCACCGTCAATGGCAGCCGCCTGCGGGTGCAGAAGGCCACGGGCCTGGTCCGCGATGTGTTCGATGCACGCACGATGTCCACCCTGGAAGGCAGCGTCGGCATCGCCCATGTGCGTTACCCGACCGCCGGCTCGGAAGGTATGGACGAGGCACAGCCGTTCTATGTGAATTCGCCCTACGGCATCGCGCTGGCCCATAACGGCAACCTGATCAACACCGAGGCGCTGCGCCAGCAGGTGTTCGAGCAGGACCGCCGCAACGTCAACACCGATTCGGACAGCGAAGTGCTGCTGAACGTGTTCGCCTACGAACTGGAGCAGCAGCGCCAGCTCAGCCCGGAAGCCGCGATCCGCGCGGTGGCCGGCGTGCACCGTCGCTGCAAGGGCGGTTATGCGGTGGTCAGCGTGGTGCTGGGCCTGGGCCTGGTCGCCTTCCGCGATCCGCATGGCATCCGTCCGCTGGTGCTGGGCAAGCGCAGCCACGCCGAGGGTGACGAGTACATCGTCGCTTCCGAATCGGCTGCGCTGGACGTGCTGGGCTTCCAGCGCGTGCGCGATGTGCAGCCGGGCGAAGCGCTGGTGATCACCGCGCGTGGCGAGCTGTTCTCGGAGATCTGTGCCGAGCCGGCCGAGCACACCCCGTGCATCTTCGAATACGTGTACTTCGCGCGCCCGGATTCGATGATCGACAACGTCTCGGTGCACAAGGCGCGCATGCGCATGGGCATCAAGCTGGGCGAGAAGATCCTGCGGCTGCGCCCGGACCACGACATCGACACCATCATCCCGATCCCGGATACCTCGCGCGATGCCGCGCTGGAGATCTCCAACGTGCTTGGGGTGAAGTACCGCGAAGGCTTCATCAAGAACCGCTACATCGGCCGCACCTTCATCATGCCGGGCCAGGGTGAGCGGGTGAAGTCGGTGCGCCGCAAACTCAACCCGATCCACCTGGAGTTCCGCAACCGCGTGGTGCTGCTGGTGGACGACTCGATCGTGCGTGGCACCACCAGCCAGCAGATCGTGCAGATGGCCCGTGATGCGGGCGCACGCAAGGTCTACCTGGCCAGTGCGGCACCGCCGGTGCGTTACCCGAACATCTACGGCATCGACATGCCGGCGGCCGAAGAGCTGGTCGCGCATAACCGTACCGTGGAAGAGATCGAAGCCCACCTGGGCTGTGACTGGCTGATCTACCAGGACCTGGAAGACATGGAAGCGGCAGTGAGCGAGGGCAACCCGGCGCTGCGCAACTTCGATTCGTCCTGCTTCAATGGCCATTACCCGACCGGCATCGAGCCGGGCTACTTCGAGCGCATCCAGCAACTGCGTTCGGATGACGCCAAGCACAAGCGCCGCGCCTGAGGTCCAGGCGTGATTGACGTGCCCGACGTCGGTGGCGATCTGCTGCGTGCCGCGCAGCAGTGCCTGGCGGAAGCCGACGCGCTGCGCAAGGTCGCGCTGACCCAGGCTTATGCGGCCGCGTTCCGTGCCGGCCGCCTGAAGGTGGCGGCCGATGCGCCGCCGCCCGAGCCGATCCGCATGCCGGGCCGGCCGGCGCAGCTGGTACTGGTGCATCCGCGCGAAGTGCCGCGGCGCGGGCTGGGCGGCGTGGAAGGGCGGGCTGCCTTCATCCATGCCATCGCCCACATCGAACTCAACGCGATCGACCTGGCCTGGGATGCGGTGTATCGCTTCCGTGGCCTGCCGTCGGCGTTCCTTGCCGATTGGGTGAGTTGTGCCGACGACGAATCCCGGCATTTCATGCTGCTGCGCGAACGCCTGCAGGCACACGGCCATGATTACGCCGATTTCCCCGCGCACAACGGCTTGTGGGAGATGTGCGAAAAGACTGCGCATGACGGCCTGGCACGCATGGCATTGGTGCCGCGGGTACTGGAAGCACGTGGCCTGGACGTGACCCCGGGCATGATCGAGAAACTGCGCAATGTCGGTGACGCTGAAACCGCCGACGTGCTGGAGGTGATCCTGCGTGAGGAAGTGGCGCACGTCGCTGCGGGTTCGCGCTGGTTCCGCTGGTATTGCGACCGTGCCGGTATCGAGCCGCGCGCACGCTTCAAGGAGCTGCTGGTCGAATACGCTGGCGGCTATCTGTATGGCCCCTTCAATCTGGAGGCGCGACTGCTGGCCGGCTTCGATGCCGACGAACTGGCCAACCTGGTCGAGCAGGCTGGCTGAAAAAAGGGACGGAGGGGATTAAGTCGTTTGAGCCACAAACGACCTGATCCCCTCCGTCCCTTTTTTGCTTAACCCGTTCGGCAACACAACGCGCCTGCCATCCACCGTCGGCCGGTTGATATAGAACAGGCCGGGCCCTGGCCGGTAGGGCAGTTCGCTCACCCCGGCATCGGCGGCATAGGTCAGTGCGGTATCGCCCAGTGCATCGAAATTCCAGTGCGCCGACTGCATCAGATAGCGCCGCCTCAGCAGCGACTCCTGGGTCGGGGTCAGCGTCTGCCCGGCGACCAGTCGCCGTGCAATCGGCAGCAGCGCGGAGGGGAGCGCCCAGCCTGGAACATCGGCTGCATCGGCACGCCACTGAACGCCGGCATCGCGTGCGTGCTGCTGCATCACCTGCAGCGCAATCAGCTGGTACCGCCAGTCGATGCGCCGGCGCAGCACCACGGCAGCAGTCACGTACAGCACCGGTGACAGCAGGACGCTGCGGCTGCCTGCTCGACGCTGCTGCTGCCACTGGTGCCAGACATCGACCCACACTTCCTTCTGGTTCGCGCCCAGCTGCTGCCGCCAGCGCTCGGCATCGGCCTGCGCTTCGGCATAGGCCGTGGTCGCCTGCAGCACCGTCAGGGGCGGTATCTGGTAATCGGCAACGGCCGTGCGACGCAGCTGCTGCCGACGCGGACGACTGAGCAGCTTGGGGCCTTCTTCGATCTGGTTGTAGCCACCGCCGATGTTGGCGTGCACGCCCGGCAGTGCGATTTCGGTGAAAGGAGGGGCCACGCTGGTGAGCGGATAGTGCTGGCGGTGTTCGTCGCGTGCGCTCAACTGCAGCACCTGACCGGCGATGCCGGTACGCAGCGCGAGCCGTGGCTGTTCGTCGGCGCGGCCACCATTGACTGCAACCACGGTGTCGAACAGGCCGATGAAGCGCAGTGCCGGTGTTGCGGCAGCGAAGTCACCGGCACAGGCCAGTCCGGACGACTGCAGTAGTTGCCGCCAGCGTGCGTTGTCCCAGGCCTGCAACTGGTTGGCGAGATCGCGTGCAGCGGCGGCACCGCGCGAATAGCCGAACAGGTCGAGCTGCACGCGGCGCAGCGGCTGCTGCCAGCGTGTGGCCAGTTCGCCCAGCGCGGCCGGCAGCAGCACCTGCAACGCGCGTTGCACTTTGGCCCGCACGCCGCTGGCGCCGATACCGAAGGCCAGGCCGATCAGGTCGTCGTCTGCATCATCGCGGGTGCCGACACCTTCCACATAGATCGACAGCGATGCAGTCGCCAGCGTATCGCGGCGACTATCCGGGTACAGCTGCTGCAGGCGGGCGATGTTGGTCAGGCCGTTGTCGTAGCTGCTGGTCAGCCGGCTCTGGTAGGTCGAATCATCATCGGCGCGGAGCTGGGCCGGGCGCGGTTGTGGCAGCTGCGGGCGGCCACGTTCCAGATTGTGTGCGTTGTTGCGGGTGCCATCGAAGAACAGGCCGATCCGCAGCAAGCCGACATCTTCGTCCGTGTCCTGCGATGGTGCCATGTGCATTCCCCGTCGTGGCTGCGTCACGGTAGCGCGAAAGCGGCGTGTTGGCGAAGTGTAGTGACGATTTTGACCTGACTGAACGCAGATGCGGTCGATCACACTTCCTGATTTTCATTCCCATCTTCTATTGAATTCACACGACCCGCGCAGGCCAGATGGCCAGACCCGGCAAACCCGGGCGTGCTGCATCAACGCTGTTCACATCATTCAAGGAGCGACGCAATGTTGTCCAGATCGATTGGCAAAGCGGCAGGTGGCCTGGTATTGGGTTTGTCGGTGGCGGCGGCCGCGCACGCCGCACCGTTGTTCGAGCCGGTGACGGTCATCAGCCGGGCATCGGCAAACAGTGAGCCCGCGCTGGGCAAGCTGCTCGCCACCCCGTCCACGGCGACGGTACAGGAAGTGCGTGTCGATGCTGCTGCCACCGCGCAGCCACAGCTGGAGTTCGAACTGCTCGGCCAGCGCGTACAGGCACTACGCAGCAAGGTCGAGTCGCTGCCCGATGGCGGCAGCATCTGGTATGGGCAGTTCCGCTCGCCCTCCGACCGGCTGACCGCTGCCACTTCGAACGGCCAGGATGATCCTGGCAATTCAGTGATCCTGGTGCGTTCGGGCAACACCATCACCGGTTCAATCCGCAAGGACGGCAAGCTCTACCGGCTGCGTCCGCTGGGTAACCGCCATGTGCTGGTGGAAGTGGACGAGTCGCGCATGCCGGCCGACCATCCGGCCGACTACAACCAGCTGCCGAAGATTCCGATGGGCGACAACGATCGCATCGGCATCGCGCAGGCTTCGTCCGGTACGCCGGCGACCATCCGCGTGCTGGTGGTGGCGACCAATGCCGCCGTCGCAGCCTATGGCGGCAACATGCAGTCGCTGGTGCAACTGGCGGTAGCCGAATCCAACCAGGGCTACGTCAACAGCAACGTGGGCATCACCATGCAGCTGGCCGGCTACGAGACCACCAGCTACACCGAGTCCGGCAACTTCACCACCGACCTGACCCGCTTCCGCAACACCAGCGACGGCTACATGGACAGCATCCATACCAGCCGCAACAACACCGCCGCCGACGTCGGTGTACTGCTGATCAACAACACCAGCTACTGCGGGTTGGCTTCGGGTATCGGTTCCACCGCATCGACCGCGTTTGCCGCGGTGTACTGGGATTGCGCCACGGGCTACTACTCGTTCGCTCATGAAATCGGCCACCTGCAGAGCGCACGGCACGACATCGCCAGTGATCCGAGCACGTCACCGTACGCCTATGGCCACGGCTATCGTTATGAGCCGGCGAGCGGATCGCGCTGGCGCACGATCATGGCCTATGACTGCTCGGCCGGCTGCCCGCGGCTGAACTACTGGTCCAATCCGAACATCAGCTACAACGGTGTGCCGATGGGCATCGCCAGCAGTGCCGACAACCAGCGTGTGCTGGTCAACACCAAGGCCACCATCGCGGCCTTCCGCTGAGTCCAGGCGCCGGCCAAGGTCGGCGTCTACCAGGGCGCGTGCACCTGCTCTGGTAGATGCCAACCTTGGTTGGCACCCTGCGATCCATCATTCGCGGCTGAGCGTGTCCAGGGTCCAGCCATTGGCGTCCACGCGCAGCACCGAACCCTGTTCGTACCAGTCGCCCAGCACGATGCGGGTGCAGGCACGGCCACCGACCTGCAGTGCATGGATGGCCGGGCGATGAGTATGGCCGTGGATCATGGTGTCCACCCCATGGCGCACGAAGGTGGCATCGACTTCGGCCGGGGCCACGTCGGTCACGGTCTCGAACTGCGCACGATCGCCCTGCTTCATTTCCGACTGGCGGGCCTGGCTGGCGTCGCGTGCCTTCTGTGCGAACGCGATGCGCGCGGCCAGCGGCTGTGACAGGAACTGCGCCTGGAATGCGGGGTCGCGCGTCTGTGCGCGGAACTGCTGGTAGGGGATGTCATCGGTGCACAGCAGGTCACCGTGCTGCAGCAGCACCGGGCGGCCGTACAGCTCGATCACGCACGGGTCGGGCAGGATGCGCAGGCCGGCGCGGCGTGCGTAGTCCTCGCCGAGCAGGAAATCGCGGTTGCCACGGATGAAGTATGCGGGCACGCCGCTGTCGGTCAGCACCTTCAACGCATCGGCCACCGCATCGGCGGCGGGCGAGGGGGTGTCGTCGCCGATCCAGGCTTCGAACAGGTCGCCGAGGATGTAGAGCGCATCGGCGGTGGGCGCCTGCTCGCGCAGGAAGCGCAGGAACAGGTCGGTGATCTCCGGACGGCTGGGGTCCAGGTGCAGGTCGGAAATGAACAGCGTGGTCATGCCTGCATTCTAGGGCATCCGCCCGCCGGGGATGCCGCTGCGCTCGCCGGACACGGCCCGGCGCTACCAAGGGGCCGCTGCGCTCGCTGGGCCTGGCGCGGCGTTGCCCGGGAATCGCGTGCTGACCGGTAGCGCCGGGCCATGCCCGGCGGAAAGCACGTCACACCGGCAGCGGCAACCAAGCCAGGCTGGCCGCGGCCAGCAACGCGGCGATGCCGGTGGCAGCGAGGACATCGCTGGGGTAGTGCAGGCCCAGCACCACGCGCGACAGCGCCACACCGACGGTGAACGGCACCAGCAGCGGTGCCAGCCACGGATAGTAGGCCAGTGCGACGATGGTGAACGACACTGCGTGCAGGGTGTGTCCGGAGGGGAAGCTGAATTCGTCCAGCGGTGCCACCCAGGCGCGAATGCGGAGGTCGGCGGCGTACGGGCGTGGGCGCCGGGTCCAGCGCTTGAGGCTCTTGTACAGCAGCAGCGCGGCCAGGCCGGTGGCTGCCATGTGCACCGAGGCGCGCAGGCCATCGAAGCCATCGAGCAGCACCAGCGCGCCCATCAGTACATACCAGAACACGCCATCGCCGAGCCGGCTGATGACCGAGAACAGGCGGCGCACTCGGCGGCGCCGGCAGTAGTGGTTGGCCCGACGGCACAGCCGTGCTTCGCGGCCGGCCAGCAGTTCAAGCGGCGTGGTGCGCATGGCCGCTCCTCCGCGACTGGGCCAGCTCGGCCAGCAGGGCATCGAACTCGGCCACCACCTGCTGTGGATGCAGGCGTTTCATCGCCTGCGCGGCATTGCTGCCCAGTGCGTGGCGCTGCGCATCATCAGCGGCCAGTTGCACGGCCGCTTCAATGAACTGCTCGTCGTTATCCACCGCTGCGCCGTTCTCGCCGTTGCGCAGGTACTCGCGGGCGGCACCGTAGTCGAAGGCCACGGTTGCCAGGCCGCTGGCCATGCTTTCCAGGGTCACGTTGCCAAAAGTCTCGCTGCGGCTGGGAAACAGAAACAGATCGCCGCTGGCGAAGTGCCGTGCCAGGGCATCGCCGCGCTGGATGCCACAGAAAATGAAGTCGGGGTTTTCATGCGCGAGCTTCTCGCGGGCCGGGCCATCGCCGACCCACACGAAGCGTGCCTTCGGCCGGATCTGCTGCAGCCTGCGGAACGCCTTCACCGCCAGGCCGAGGTTCTTTTCTGCGGCGATACGCCCGACGTAGATCGCTACCAGGCCGTTGCCGTCCACACCCCATTCCTCGCGCAGCGCAGGGTCACGACGGCTCGGATCGAACTGCTGGCTGTCGACTGCGCGCGCCAGCAGGCGCACGCGTTCGAAGCCCTGTTCGCCGAGGAACTGCTGCAGCTCGCGGGTTGGCACCAGGGTCGCATCGGCCTGGTTGTGGAAGCGACGCATCCAGCGCATTGCCGCTGCCTGCAGCCAGGCCACGCCGTAGTCGGGCAGGTACTCGTCAAAGCGGGTGTGGAAGCCACTGGCGACCGGGATGCCGAGGCGGCGCGCGGTGCGCAGTGCCGACCAGCCCAGCGGGCCTTCAGTGGCGACGTACACTGCATCCGGGCGTTGCTGCTGCCAGTGGCGGCCGAGCCGGATCGGTGCGGGCAGGCCGAAGCGCAGGCCGGGGTAGCGCGGCAGCGCTGCACCCGGGACCAGCAGGGTGCCGGGTGCTGAATCCAGCGCTTCGCTGGCCTGGCGTGGCCGGATCAGGTCGATGTCATGCCCCGATGCGCGTAGCCCCTGTTCCAGGCCCTGCACGGTGAGGGCAACGCCATTCACTTCCGGCGGATAGGTCTCGGTGACGATGGCATAGCGCATGGCGGGCCTCCGGGTTTCCGGCATGCTCGGTCCTGGCGATGTAGCCGATATGACCGCTTTGCGACCGCCAGATGACGCAGGCCTGGACGCGCGACGCCACGGCCCCGAAGGGCCGTGGCGTAACAGCTCACGCCGTGTGGTGGATCAGAAGCGCTGCTGGTATTTCATGTAGATGAAACGGCCGATGTCAAAACCACCGTAGTAGGAGAAATTGGAACTCGGCTGGCTGTACATGACCGGGCCCTGGTGGCCGAACACGTTGTTGGCGCCGATTGAAACAGTGGCGTCCCATGGCAGGTTGTAGCGGGCCTGCACGTCGTGGAAGGTGACCGATCCGCGGCGGTTGTAGTCGCGCGTGCCACTGAACCACGGTGCGCGCTGGTTCGGGTGCGAGCACTCGTTCGGATAGTCCGCCAGGCCCAGGCAGCGTTCCTTCACTGCGGAGAAATAGCGCAGGCTCCATGTGAGGCCGAAGTCGCCACGCTCCCAGCCCAATGACGCGTTGGAACGCACGCGGAAGCCGATGCCCCCATTGGTGGCGATGCCATTGCTGGGAATCGGCGGTACATCGACCTCGTTGGTGGTCCGTTCTTCCGCAGCAACCACATAGGTGGTTTTCCAGTCGGCGCTCAGCGTGCCCCAGGACGTTTCGATCTTGTGGCCGACCTCCAGGTCATAGCCTTCGGCCTGGCGGAAGCCGCTGTTGCGGCTGCCATAGTTGAGCTTGTTGACGATGCCCAGCTCCGGATCGCGGGTGAAGCTGCCGCAGCGCTCGGCAATGCCCAGCTCGTAGCAGTCGCGAAGGATGTCGTTGGGGTGGTCGGCGACGATGGTGTTGTCGATGCGGATCTTCCACCAGTCCAGGGCGATGTTCAGCCCTTCGGCGAACGTCGGGCTCCAGACCAGGCCCAGCGTACGGCTGGTCGAGGTCTCGGGCTTCAGGTTGGGATTGGAGCCGTTGGTGAAGGGCAGGGGAGTCTGCCCACTGCTGCCGGTGATCGGTTCATTGCCCTGGCCGAGCTGGCGGTAGCTGTCCGCATTGGCAATGTCGGCGGCGCAGCGTGCACGCACTTCCGGACTGCTGGCCGCAGCGCCGTAGACGGTGTCGCAGGGGTCACGGAAGCCGGTGGTGAAGGTCTCCGAGCCACCGCCGTACAGGTTGGAAATGGTCGGTGCGCGGAAGCCCTGGGCCCAGGTGCCGCGGACCAGCAACTGGTCGATCGGCTTCCAGGTGAAGCCGAACTTGCTGTTGAGGGTACCGCCGAAGGTGGTGTAGTCCGAGTAGCGAGTCGCAGCGCTCAGGCTCAGCTCACGTGCACCGGCCAGGTCACGCAGCACCGGCACGCTCAGCTCCAGGTACGCCTCGTCGACACGATAGCCGCCGCCGGTAGGACCTGAGGCCAGGTTGGTGGTGGCGCCGGTCTGTGCCAGTGCATCGGGGATGAAACGTCCATCTTCGCGACGGCTCTCGGCACCGACGGCGAAGCCCAGCTCACCGGCCGGCAACGTGGCGAGGCTGCCGCTGAGGCTGGCGAACAGGTTGCGGGTGGTGGTACGGCCACGGGTGAGTTCTTCCGGGAACAGCCAGTCCTGCAGTTCCGGATTGCCGGTCAGGCCATAGGGATCATCCTGGCCATACGGAACCAGCGGGTTCCAGGGCTTGCAGCCGGCAATCGGCGCCTCCGGCGTACCGCATTCGACCTTGCCGGTTGCCGGGTTGTAGAACGAGGGGCCGGTGGCATCGGCAACGCGCTGTTTGTGCAGGTTGCCGGTGGCGCGCTGGCTCAGTTCACTGCGGTTGTACTGGTAGCCTGCTTCCCAGTCGAATTCGCGACCGCCGAACGCGAAGTTGCCTTCAAATGCTGCAACGCCCTGCCAGGTGGTCAGTTCGCTGGTGCTGACGCGTGGAATCTCCCAGGTGCGGCGGTTCCAGTGCACGTCGCTGGGGCTTTCATAGCCATGGTGGCTGCCGAACGGATTGAACCAGCTGTCGGCGGACATCGGCGTGATGCCGGCGGCAGCGGACTGGAACGGATAGCCCGCGATCTGGCGGGTGGTGGTGCGCCGGTTGTAGGCCAGCTGGGTGTTGAAGCGGACCTGGTCATTGAGATCCATGCGTGCGTCGACGAAGATCGAGTCGCGCTTGATCGGCGTCTGCACGTGCATCTGCTCGTTGCTGTTGCTGACGTCGCCGGTGAACGGCGTGTTGTCGCTGAGATGGAAGCTGTCCGGACCGCCCGGCTGGCTGCCACGGTCGAGCGAATAGCTGCAGCCACGGCTGTTGCTGCAGCCCGGGCCCTTGAAGCCGGTGATGCGGCCCCACTGGCCGACCGTGGTCCAGCCGTCGTCCGGATGGCGATCAGTGTAGGTGTAGGCACTGAAGCCACGGTCCTTTGCCCACACGCCCTTTTCTTCGACATGCTCGGCGGCGACGCTGATCGAGGCGCGGTCATTGGACCAGCCGGCCACCACGTCGTACTGGGTGCGGGCGCCGTCGCCCTCGCTGTACTGGCCGTGGTAGACGCTGGCGGTCACGCCCTCGACGTTGCGGCGGGTGATGATGTTGACCACGCCGGCCATCGCATCGGAACCGTAGATGGCCGAGGCGCCATCCTTGAGGACTTCCATGCGCTCCACGGCAGCGGCAGGAATGCTGGAGATGTCCTGGTAGCCGGAGGTGGTCATGCCCAGGCGCTTGCCATTGACCAGCACCAGGGTGCGCTGCGGGCCGAGGCCGCGCATGTCCACGTAGCTGCCACCAGAGGCCTCGCCCGCGCTGAGCGGGCTGGCACGGCTGAGGGCAGGGCTGCCGGTCGCGGTCAGGTTCTGCAGGATGTCGGCGACGGAATTGAAGCCCTGCCGCTCGATGTCGGCACGGCTGATGGTCAGCACCGGTTGCGCGGTTTCCAGGTCGACCTGGCGGATGCGCGAGCCGGTGATCTCGATGCGATCGAGCGTGGTGGCGTCCGGCGCGTGCTGGGCGAATGCAGGAACGGCGAGCGCAGTGGCTGCGGTCATCGCAAGCGCGCGACGGATCGCCAACCCCAGTTCGGGAGTACGGATGGTCATGGGTCTCTCTCTCTTCTAGGTCTTCGGTGCGCTGCCAAAGCGGACGGCGCAAATACCACCGCAGACGGTGGAGACTCGACGCTAGTGAAGGCCCGATGAGAGAGGTATGGGAAAGGTACGAATCTGCAATCGGCGAGGCTGACGCATCTGCACAAAGTCGATGCGAATCAGGTGGCTGCGCTGTTCGATGACGCGTCACCGCCATTCCGGGATTGACGCGATGGAGACGCAGCGAAGGAGGCCGAGCCTGTCAAACACGTCAACCTGCGCAGAAACAAAAAAACCACGGCCCCGAAGGGCCGTGGTCGTGGTGCATTGCCGCGCGATGGATCAGAAGCGCTGCTGGTACTTCATGTAGACGAAGCGACCGATGTCGTAACCGCCGTAGTACGAGAAGGCCGAGTTCGGCTTGCTGTACATGACCGGGCCGTACTTCTCGAACACGTTGTTGGCACCGACCGAGACGGTTGCATCCCACGGCAGCGAGTAGCGGAACTGCACATCGTGGAAGGTGACCGAGCCACGCTCGTTGTAGTTGCGTGCACCCTTGTACCACGGGGCGTAGACGTTTGGATCCGAGCATTCACCCGGGTACGAACGGATGTCCACGCACTGTTCCTTCACGCCGGAGTAGTAGCGCGCGGTCCAGCTCACGCCGAAGTTGCCCAGGTCCCAGCCCAGCACCAGGTTCGAACGGACGCGGAAGTTGCTGCCGATGCCGTTGGAAACAGTCGGCACCACCGTGGTGTCGTTGGTCGAGCGGTAGATGCTCTTGCTGACATAGGTCGTGGCCCAGCCGGCGTTGAACTTGCCGACGCTGGTATCCAGGCGGTAGTTCAGGTCCAGGTCGTAACCTTCGGTCTCCATGAAGCCGGAGTTGCGGCTACCGAAGGTCAGCTTGTTGACGATGCCGGCGGTCGGACCCGTCGAGGTGTCACGGGTAAAGCGGGCGCAGCGGGCAGCAACGCCCTGCTCATAGCAGTCGATCAGGATCTGGGTCGGGGTATCGGACACGATCGTGTTGTCGATACGGATCTTCCACCAGTCCAGCGAGGCGTTGAAGTTCTTGATGAAGCTCGGGCTCCAGACCAGGCCCAGCGTCTTGCTGGTCGAGGTTTCCGGGGTCAGCTTCGGATCCGAGCCGGACACGAACGGCACCGGGGTGGCGTCGGTGGCGGTGGTGACAGCCTGGTTGCCCTGCTTCAGTTGGCGGAAAGTGTCGGCATTGGCGATGTCACGCGCACAGCGGGCACGCACTTCGGCACTGGTCTTGGACGAACCGAACTGGACGTCGCAGGGATCGCTGAACTGGGCGAAGGTTTCCGAACCACCGCCGTACAGGTCGTTGATGGTCGGGGCGCGGAAGCCCTCGGCCCAGGTGCCACGGACCAGCAGCGAATCAAACGGCTTCCACTTGAAGCCGAACTTGCTGTTGAGCGTGTTGCCGAAGGTGTCGTAATCGGAGAAGCGGGTCGCGCCGTTGAAGGTCAGTTCCTTCGCACCCGGCAGGTCGGCCAGCACCGGCACGTTGATTTCCAGGTACGCCTCACTGACCTTGTAGTCGCCACCGGTCGGGCCAGCGGCCAGGTTGGTGGTGGCACCGGTCTGCGCCAGCGGATCCGGGCGGTACTGGCCCGATTCCTTGCGGCTTTCCACACCGAACGCGAAGCCCAGGTCGCCGGCCGGCAGGGTCACGATGGAACCGGCGATGTTGGCGAAGAAGTTCTTGCTGGTGGTCTTGCCGGTGGTGACCTCCGGCGGGAACAGCCACTGCTGCAGAGCCGCATTGCCATCGATGCCGTTCGGATCGATCTTGCCGTACGGCACCAGCGGGTTCCACGGCATGCAGTTGGCGATCGGCGCGCCCGGGCGGCCACACTCGACCTTGCCGGTGGCGGCGTTGTAGTACGACGGGCCTACGCCGGCGGCGACGCGGCCCTTGTGCAGGTTGCCGGTGGCGGTCGATTCCAACTCGTTGCGATTGTACTGGTAGCCCACTTCCCAGTCGAAGAAGCGCTCACCAATCTCGAACGAACCGTCGAACGAAGCTACCGCGCGGTAGGTCTTCAACTCGCTGGTGGTCACGCGCGGCACTTCCCAGGTACGGCGGTTCCAGGCCACGGCGGTCGGGTTGGCGTAGCCGTGCTGGTTGCCGAACGGGTTGAAATAGCTGTCAACCGACATCGAGCCAACGCCGGCAGTGCTCGACTGCAGCGGGTAGCCGGCGATCTGGCGGGTTGCCTCGCGCTTGTTGTAGCCCAGCTCGGCGCGGAAGTTGACGTTGTCGGTGATCTTGAAGCGACCGTCGAAGTACACCGAGTCGCGCTTCAGCGGGTAGTTCACGTGCATCTGCTGGTTGGCGTTGCTGACGTCGCCGGTGAACGCAGACGGATCGGTGATGTGGTAGTTGGCCGGGTTGGTCGGGTCGGCGCCGCGGTTGAGCGAGTAGTTGCAGCCGTCCTTTGCGTTGGTGCAGCCCGGGCCGCCCTTCAGGCCGGTGAACTGGCCCCACTGGCTGATGGTGGTCCAGTTGGTCAGGTTCTCGGCATGGCGGTCGGTGATGCCGTACTCGCTGAACCAGCGGTCCTTGGCCCATACCGACTTTTCTTCGGAGTGTTCAGCGGCCAGGGTCAGCGAGATGCGATCGTTGTTCCAGCCGGCGACCACGTCGAAGCGGTCGCGCGCGCCATCGCCCTGGCTGTACTGGCCGTGGTAGACGTTGGCCGTCACACCGGTGACATTGGAGCGGGTGATGATGTTGACCACGCCGGACATGGCATCGGAACCGTAGATGGCCGACGCGCCATCCTTCAGTACTTCGATGCGCTCCACGGCCGAGACCGGGATCGTGGAGATGTCCTGGTAGCCCGAGGTGCTGATGCCCAGGCGCTTGCCGTTGATCAGCACCAGCGTGCGCTGGGTGCCCAGGTTGCGCATGTCGATGTACGAACCACCCGCATTCTCACCGGCGGTCAGCGCGTTGGCGCGGCTGATCGCCGGGCTGCCCATCGCAGTGACGTTCTGCAGGATGTCGGCGACCGAGCTGAAGCCCTGCTGCTCGATGGCCGAACGGGTGATCGCGAACACCGGCTGGGCGGTTTCCACGTCCACCTGGCGGATGCGCGAACCGGTGATCTCGATGCGGTCGAGGTTGGTGGGCGTGGCGCCGCTGCCGTCCTGGGCGAACGCAGGCAGCGAAGCCAGCGCTGCGGTGGTTGCCAGGGCATAGCGGATGGCCTGCCCCAGTGCGGTGGTGCGTGAAGTCATGGCGAGCTCTCTCTCTCAGGTCGTGCAAAAGACGCCAAAGTGGGCGTCGAAGAAGCCGGCGGGTCCAAGGACTGAGCCGGTGACCTGATAGTAGTCTCGTTGGTTAATGATCTGTAAAGACTTCGTATCCAATTATTTCGCGATACGCCGCTTATTTTCACAAAAAATGAACAAAAGCATCGACTTACGCGAAGCGGGCCTGACGCGCAGTCGTTCGAGGTCGCTGCATCGCAACAAAAAAAGAGGCCAGATTGCGCAAAGTGTGACGGATTCGGCCCGAAGCACGGTCCACATAGACCCGAGGCCCCCCCCCTCGATCAAGCCACGAACGGACGGAACTGGATGCCCAGGCCGGCGATGCCGTCGGTTTCGCCGATCAGGTCGGCGCGCAGCAGCGGGCGCGCATCGATGAATGCCTGCGGCACGATCAGCGACAGCCGGTTGTCGTCGGCGGTCAGCTCCAGCACCGGCATAGGGTCGTCTTCGTGGGCACGGTTGAGCAGCACCGCCAGGCGCAGCAGCGCGGCCAGCCGGCGTGCGGTCAGCAGCAGTCGCTCGGGCAGGGCATCGAAGGCGGTCTTGGTCACGCTGCGACGGTGGCTGCGCACCAGCGCGGCCAGCATCTGCTGTTCCTGCCGCGAGAAGCCGGCGATATCCGAGTTCTCCAGCACGTAGCTGCCATGCACGTGGTAACCGCTGTGGGCGATCATCAGCCCCAGCTCGTGCAGGCGCGCGGCCCAGCCAAGCATGCGCGCATCGTCGGCGTCGAGCTTCCAGCGCTCCTGTACCTGCTCCAGCAGCGACAGCGCGGTGTCCTGCACACGGTCGGCCTGCACCGTGTCGATGCCATAGCGCTGGGTCAGCGCGGTGACCGATTCGTCGCGCAGGTCGTTCTCGCCGGCGCGGCCGACGATGTCGTAGAGGATGCCTTCGCGCATCGCCGCCTTGCTGACCAGCAGCTTCTGCAGGCCCAGCGCCTGGAAGGCAGCCTCCAGCACCAGGATGCCGCCGGCGATGATCGGGCGGCGATCGCTGGACAGGCCCGGGAGCTCGATGTCGTCGATCTTCTTGGCTTTCAGCAGTTCGTCGCGCAGCTGCGGCAGGGCTTCGGCGGTGATCGCGCCCTTGCTCAGCTTCATCGTCGCGCAGATTTCGCTGATTGCCTTGTGCGTACCCGATGAGCCCAATGCTTCCTGCCAGCCCAGGGCGCGGTACTTGCTGGCGAAGGGCTGGAACTCGCGGCCGATCTCGGCCAGCGCATCTTTCCAGCGCTTCTTGCTGAGCTTGCCGCCCGGGAAGAAACGACGGGTGCTGGCGATGCAGCCGGCCTGCAGGCTTTCGCGCTCCAGGGTCTGCATGCCCATGCCGATGATGAACTCGGTGGAGCCGCCGCCGATGTCGATCACCAGCCGGCGCTGGCCGGGCTTGGGTGGCTGCGCGTGGGCCACGCCAAGATAGATCAGGCGCGCCTCTTCTCGGCCGCTGACCACTTCGATCGCATGCCCGAGCGCGGTCTCGGCCGGAACCAGGAACGATTGCGGCGAGCGCAGCTGGCGCACGGTATTGGTGGCCAGCGCGCGTACCTGGTGCGGCGGCACATTGCGGATGCGTTGGCCGAAACGGGCCAGGCACTCCAGCGCGCGCTGCCGCGCGGCGGCGGAAAGTCCACCCTTGCCATCGAGGCCATCGGCCATGCGCACCGTTTCGCGCAGGCGGTCGATCACCCGCAGCTGGCCGAGCGTGTAGCGCGCGATGACCATGTGGAAACTATTGGAGCCAAGGTCGATGGCGGCCAGCAGGTCGCCATCCTGCAATGCGGGCGGAGTCGTGGTGGTATGCGGCATGGACGAATGTTAGCCGAAGGGGCGGTGTGCTCGTCACCGCGCGGCCTTCACATTTTGGAAGAGGAGGGGGCGGCAGGGCTGCGCCCTGCACCTGCCGAATCAACGGCAACGGCGGGCTATCCGTGGGATGGCGGGGTGGGTCCGGTTGCGGGGGGCGCTGCAAGTCCCCCTCCGGGGCCCGGCCCAGCCGCTGGCGGCTGTGCGTTCGGGCGCTTGCGAAGCGATGCTTCGCAATCAAAGCGCCCTCACCCATGTAAGCTCGATCGCCGCTTGCTCGTGTGCGCAGTCCTGCACACACGGCAAGACCGGGGTTGGGCGTCCTGCCCAACCCGCCCGAGGCATGCCTCGGGCCCATGCGGCTCACGCCCCCGCAACCGGACCCACCCCGCCTTCGACAGTTCTCTGCGATCTGCCGGGACGGCGTTCTGCGCGACTGTTGGTGGGTGTCGACCTTGGTCGACACGGTAGATCCACGCCATGCGTGGATGAATCCAAACGTGCCGACCAAGGTCGGCACCTACCGGGTCAGAGCCCCTGCATCAATGCCATCTGCGCCGAATGCGGGGCTTCGTCGTGGGCCGGGGCGCGCTTGTGGTAGATACCGTCGGCGTCCAGGTCCCAGGCGTTGAGATTGTCATCGAGGTAGTTCTGCAGGACCTCGCGGTACACCCGCTTGGCCAGTCCCGGGTCGAGGATCGGGAAGCAGGTCTCGACCCGACGCAGCAGGTTGCGTTCCAGCCAGTCGGCGCTGGCGCAGTACAGCTCCGGTGCACCGTCGTTGCCGAACCAGTACACGCGGCTGTGCTCCAGGAAGCGGCCGACGATCGAGCGCACGCGGATGTTGTCCGACACGCCCGGCACGCCGGGACGCAGGGTGCAGGCTCCACGGATGATCAGGTCGATCTGCACACCGGCCTGCGAGGCGGCGTACAGCGCGCGCACCACCTGCGGTTCGTTCAGTGCGTTCATCTTGGCGATGATCCGCGCCGGGCGCCCGGCAGCCGCGATGCGCGTTTCGCGTTCGATGCGGCCGAGGATGCCGGTGTGCAGGGTGAAGGGCGACTGCAGCAGGCGCTTGAGTTTCATCTTCGAGGCCAGCCCGGACAGCTGCTGGAACAGCAGGTGCACGTCGTTGCCGATGTCCGCGTCGGCGGTGATCAGGCTGATGTCGGTGTACGCCCGGGCAGTGCCGCTGTGGTAGTTGCCGGTGCCCAGGTGCACGTAGCGGCGCAGCTTGCGGCCCTCGCGGCGCACGATCAGCAGCATCTTGGCGTGCGTCTTGTAGCCGACCACGCCATACACCACCTGCACGCCGGCTTCCTGCAGGCGATCGGCCAGGCCGAGGTTGGCTTCTTCATCGAAACGGGCGCGCAGCTCGACCACCACGGTCACGTCCTTGCCGTTGCGTGCGGCCTGGATCAGTGCGTCCACGATCAGCGAATCCTTGCCGGTGCGGTACAGGGTCTGCTTGATCGCCAGCACGTTGGGGTCGATCGCCGCCTGCCGGATCAGGTCAAGCACGGCGGTGAAGGCATCGAACGGGTGGTGCAGCAGCAGGTCCTGGCGGGCCGTGGTCTCGAAGATGCCGTCGCTGTCGCGCAACGTGCGCGGGGTCATCGGCGGGTACTTCAGGTCGGGCTGTGCGATCAGGTCGTACAGCTGGATGATGCGGTTGAGGTTGACCGGGCCGTCAATGCGGTACACCGCGTTCTCGGTCAGGCCGAAATTCTGCAGCAGGGTGCGCACGATCTCGCGCGGCATGTCATGGGCGATCTCCAGCCGCACCGCCGGGCGGTAGCCACGGTCGACCAGCTCATCGCGCAGGGCCAGCGCCAGGTTCTCCACTTCTTCCTCGTCCACCACCAGCTCGGAGTTGCGCGTGACGCGGAACTGGTAGGCGCCCTGGACTTCCAGGCCAGGGAACAGCTCGTCGACGAAGGTGGACAGCACCGAGGACAGGAACACGAAGTTCTGCGGCCCGCCGAGCTTCTCCGGCAGCTGGATGATGCGCGGCAGCGAGCGCGGCGCGCGCACGATGGCGAGGTGGCCGGTGCGGCCGAACGCATCGGTACCCTTCAGCACCACCACGATGTTCAGCGACTTGTTGAGGATCTTCGGGAACGGGTGCACCGGGTCCAGGCCCAGCGGTGACAGCACCGGCATGATCTCGTTGCGGAAGTACGCGCGCAGCCAGCGCTTCTGGCGGTGCGTCCAGGAGTGACGGCCGAGCACGCCGATGCCGGCCTCCATCAATGCCGGGCGCAGTGTCTGGTTCCAGCAGCGGTATTGCTGGTCCACCAGTTCCGCGGCGCGGTCGTGGATGGCGTTGAGGATGGCCTGCGGGCTCATTCCATCCGGCGCCGGTGGCAGGCCGAATTCCTGCGCATGGCGCACCGCGGCGGCGCGGATCTCGAAGAACTCGTCGAGGTTGGTGCAGGAGATGCACATGAAGCGCAGGCGCTCCAGCAGCGGCACCTGCGGGTCCATCGCCTGGGCCAGCACGCGGAAGTTGAAATCCAGCTGAGACAGTTCGCGGTTGATGTACAGCGCCGGGTCGCGCAACGGATCGTTGTCCGGGCTCACGGGGAGGGGGAGGGATCCGAGGCTGCTCATGGCGTCATTCTTCGATGGAGGTCAGGGGGGCGGACTCGCGCGGGCGCACGTGGTCGGCATCGAAATGGCAGGAGAACACCGAGCCCTTGCCGACTTCGCTTTCAATCTCCAGCCGTGCGTGATGCAGGCCGAGGATGTGCTTGACGATGGATAGGCCCAGGCCGGTACCGCCGCTTTCGCGCGAACGGCTGCTGGAGACACGGTAGAAGCGTTCGGTCAGGCGCGGCAGGTGGCTGGCCGGGATGCCATAGCCGGAGTCGCGTACCGCCAGCACCGCGCCATCGCCTTCGCGACGGAACTCGACCGCGATGCGGCCCTCGGCCGGCGTGTAGCGCACGGCATTGGTGACCAGGTTGGAGAACGCGCTGTGCAGTTCCTTGGTCGAGCCCTGCAGGTCGACGCCGGCCAGGTCGTCGATGCTGATCTGGTGGCGGCCCTGGCTGTGCGCTTCGGCCTCGCGGCGCAGCGTCGCCAGCATCGGCTGCATCGCCACGGTCTCCTCCTCGCTGTGCTCCTGCGATTCCAGCCTCGACAGGGTCAACAGGTCTTCCACCAGCTGGGCCATGCGCTGGCTCTGCTTGCGCATTTCTTCCAGCATCGGTCCGGTTCCCGGGAAATCTTCCGGGTCCATCATGTCCAGGTAGCCGTGGACCACGGTGAGCGGCGTGCGCAGCTCATGTGAAACGTTGGCCACGAAATCGCGGCGCACCTGTTCCAGGCGCAGCAGCTTGCTGACGTCGCGGGCGATCAGCAGCCAGTAATCCGACGAATAGGGAATCAGGCGCAGGTTGAGGCGGATTGCCGGATCGACCGGCGAGGGAACATCCAGGATCGGCTCGGCATTGCGGCCGCCGGCCAGCCAGTGCGCCAGCGGCATCGGCTGCAGGCGCTCAACCAGCGCTTCACCCAGGTCGCCGGGATGGTGCAGGCCGAGCAGGGCGGTGGCGGCCTCGTTGAACCACTGCACACGCTGGCTGTTGCGATCCAGCACCACCACCGCATCGGGAAGCGCGGCGGCCGCGGCGCGGTAGCTGCGCAGCATGTCCAGCAGGCGGCGCTTGCGCACGCGCATCTCCACCTGGTTGCGGTACAGCAGGCGATCCAGCTCGTTCCAGACGCCGGTGCCTTCCTCGGCGGTGTCCCAGCGCTGGCGCGCGGTCAGCCGGCGCAGCACGGTTCGCAGGCGCCAGTAGTGCCAGGTGAGGGTCGCCAGCGCGCCCAGTGCGATGCACAACCACAGGTGGCCCGTGAACCACCCCACCAGTCCGGAGAACAGCAGTACCGCGGCGACAGTGGCCAGGGTCTTCAACCAGGCAGAGCGGATGTGGCGGGGCATTGCGATCTCGTCGTTGAAGTGCGGCGGTTCACTGGGGTGAACCGAGGGTTATAGCAGAGTTGCCGGCGCCGGCACCCGCGGGTGCGCGGCGCCGGCACGACGAGACTCAGGTGGACGTGGAGAAGCGATAACCAGCGCCGCGCACGGTCTGCACCATGTTCTCGGCGTTGAACGGTTCCAGCGTCTTGCGCAGGCGGCGGATGTGCACGTCGATGGTTCGCTCTTCCACGTACACGCTGCCGCCCCATACATGGTCCAGCAGCTGGGCGCGGGTGTAGACGCGTTCCGGATGGGTCATGAAGAAGTGCAGCAGCCGGTATTCGGTCGGGCCGATCGGCACCGGCTGGTCGTTGGCGAACACGCGGTGGGCGGCGCCGTCGATGCGGATCGGGCCGACCGCAACGCTGCCGTCCTCGTCGTCCTCGCGGGCACGGCGCATGACCGCGCGGATGCGGGCCAGCAGTTCGCGCGCCGAGAATGGTTTGACCACGTAGTCGTCAACGCCGGCTTCGAGGCCACCGACGCGGTCGTTCTCTTCGCCACGGGCAGTCAGCATGATGATCGGCACTTCGCGGGTCAGGGTCTCCTTGCGCCAGCGGCGGGCAAGGTCCAGGCCGCTGGTGCCGGGCAGCATCCAGTCCAGCAGGATCAGGTCCGGAACGCGATCGGCGATCGCGGTCTGGGCCTCGCGGGCGTCGCCGGCGTGGACCGGTTCGTAATCGCCCTTGCGCAGGGCGAAGGCGACCATTTCACGGATCGCGGGCTCGTCGTCGACGATCAGGATGCGTTTCTGCACGAGGACACCGTAGGGCTCGGTTACTGGAGTGGTGCCAGTAGACTACGGTTTGATGACATGTTTGTGACCAACCGGCCGGAACCCGCGCTCAGTGCCATCGGCCGGTCATGCAGCGCTCAGCGGCGGTCCAGATCGGGGTCCTGCACGCCCTGCCGGCGCAGTTCCAGCACGGTGGGGGTGATCGCTTCGATGCGCGCGTCCACCCGGGCCCGCCCCACATAGTCCAGCGCCGGATTGCGCTTGAGCGCCTGCAGCTGCATCAGCGACTGTTCCGGCCGCCCGCTGAGGAACGCTGCCTCGGCATAGGCCTCGCTGGCCCGCACGCTGTCACCGGCCAGTTCGCTGGCGCGGGCGTAACGCTGCTGGAAGACCGGATCGTTACCACTTTGCGACAGCAGAGGCCGCAACATGGCCTGAGCGCGCTGGCCGGCCTCGCGGTTGCCCTGTTCGTTCAGGATTTCGGCATAGGTCAGCGCCACCGGGCGGCTGTTGGGGTGCTCGCGCAGCAGCTGCTCGAAGCGGCTGTTGGCCTGGGCGGTCTGCCCGGCGCGCAGTTCGGCCTCACCCAGCGCCAGTGCCAGCCACAGGTTGTCCTGGCGGGTCTGCAGCAGGCCCGCCAGCGTCTGCCGGGCCTGCGTGGCGCCGCTGCGGCCGCCTCGCATCATGGCCAGGGCCTGGCCATAGCGCTGGGCATCGTTGAGGCCGTCCTTCTGGCGTTTGGCCATGTCCGCATACTCGCGCTCCAGCTCAGCGGTGGAATCCGCGCTGAGCACGCGCAGGCGCTCGCGTGCCCAATCGAAGTCGCCGCTGGCGCCACGGCTGAGCTGGCCCATCGGAATGCGCAGCACGCTGCTGGGCAGCAACGGGTTGTTTCCACGCAGCAGCGGTTCGGCCAGGCTTGGATCGGCCGGGTCCACCCGTTCCTTGCGCTCACCGCTGGGGGTACTGGTGGTCAGCAGCACCGTGTCCTTCTTCATCTGGTCGGCGCGGGCCTTGGCTTCGCTGATGCGGGTGATGTTGACCGGGTGCGTGCGCAGGAACTCGGGGACGCTGTAGCCGCCCTCGTTGCCGCGCATTGCTGCGGACATCCTCTCGAAGAAGCCGGCCATCGCATCCACGTCGTAGCCGCTGCGCGCCAGCGTGCGGATGCCGAGGCGGTCGGCCTCGGACTCGTTGGAGCGGGTGTAGTTGATCTGGCGCTGCTGCATCAGGCCCATGCCCGAGCTGATCGCGGCCATGGTCGCGTTGCCCGAGGACGAACTGTTGCTGGCCTGGGCGGCAACCACCGCCGCCAGCATCCCCAGCAGGATCGGGATCTGGTCGCGCTGGGCGCGCTCGACCCCGCGCAGTACGTGCTGCTGGGTGACGTGGGCGATTTCGTGCGACAGCACCGCCGCCACCTCGTCCTCGCGCTCGGCCGTCAGCACCAGGCCGGCATTGACGCCGATATAGCCGCCCAGGGTGGCGAAGGCATTGATCTGCCGGTCCTTCATGACGAAGAAGGTGTAGGGCTGGCGTGGCTGGTCACTGTTGGAGCCGAGCCGGGTGCCCATGGTCTGCAGCCAGTCGTTGACCAGCGGATCGTCCAGCAGGTAGCCGTAGTTGCGCAGCTCGCGCAGCATCATCGCGCCGTACTCGGCCTGGCGCGCCGGGGTCAGCAGCTCGCCGGCCGAGGAGCCGATGTCGGGCAGCTTCTCCTGGGCCTGGGCCAACGGCATGGCCAGGGCCAGGGTGACGGCGGTAGTCAGCAGCAGGGCTCGCAAGCAGAAGGTCCTCGGGCGGGGCGCACCAAGCGTGGCAGGGCAGGGGGCAACCATTCGTTAATCCACAGTGTTGCGGCCGTGGCGTGGAAATTCCAGCGCACCGGTACCATATATGGACCGTCGATCCATCGTGGAGTTTCCCGTGACAGCCCAGACCGCCGGCGGTGCCCCCGCCATCACCATCTATTCCACCGCCGTCTGCCCGTACTGCGTGGCCGCCAAGAACTTCCTGAAGAGCAAGGGACAGCAGTGGACCGAGGTCCGCATCGACCTGGACCCGGTCGAGCGCGAGAAGATGATGGCCAGGACCCGCCGTACCAGCGTGCCGCAGATCTTCGTCGGCGACGTCCACGTGGGCGGCTACGACGACATGATGGCCCTGCACCGTGAAGGCAAGCTCGAGCCGCTGCTGGCCGGGCAGGGCCAGGCATGAGCGCGGCCGACGACGGCAGCAAGGACCGCATCGCCGAGTTCACCGACTTCCGCAAGCGCATGAACGAGCGCATCCTGGGCGAACCGAACCAGGTGGTGCGGCGCTTCTTCGCGCTGGACACGCAGACCTACCAGGCCGGCGCGCTGGATGTGAAGACCAAGGAGCTGCTGGGCCTGGTGGCCTCGATGGTGCTGCGCTGCGACGACTGCATCAGCTACCACGTAGCCCAGTGCAAGGATGCCGGGGTGACCCGCGAAGAGTTCTTCGAGACCTTCTCGGTCGGCCTGGTGGTCGGCGGTTCCATCGTCATCCCGCACTTGCGCCGAGCGGTCGACTTCCTCGACCAGCTCGAAGGCGGTGCTGCCGCCCCCGAAGCGCACGAGCACTGAGCCTGGCGGGGGCCGGGAACCGGGCCCTGTGGCCCTCCCGGTAGTGCCGGCCGCTGGCCGGCATCCCGTTAACCCGACATGGCCGAGGTTGCCGGCCAGCGGCCGGCACTACCGCACCCGCGAGGGGCCTTTCCCGCGATCCAACAACCCAGGAGCCCCTTCTTGTTGGAGGGGCGCGCCGAAGGCGGGGGTAGAGGAGGAACGCGTGGGCAATTCTGCCTGAGCCGGGGAGTGGGACCATGGTCTATTTGGGACCTCGGCCCCGGCTCAGGCATAATTGCGGGTGAAACTTCCTTTGCGCCGGCGTTTCCGGGCACGTCCGGACGGCGTTTTTCCCCCTGTTCGGAACATCGATCAATGACGCAGAAAATTACGGTCATCCGCGGCGACGGCATTGGCCCGGAAATCATGGACGCCACCCTGTACGTGCTCGACCAGCTCAAGACTGGCCTGGAGTACGAAGACGCCGACGCCGGCCTGGTGGCCCTGGAAAAGCACGGCGACCTGATGCCGGCGGTGACCCTGGAATCGATCGCGCGCAACAAGGTCGCGCTGAAGAGCCCGCTGACCACCCCGGTCGGTGGTGGCTTCACCTCGATCAACGTCAGCCTGCGCCGCCACTTCGACCTGTACGCCAACGTGCGTCCGGCCCATACCTTCCCGAACACCAAGTCGCGTTTCGACAACGTCGACCTGATCACCGTTCGTGAGAACACCGAAGGCGCCTACCTGGCTGAAGGCCAGGAAGTGTCGGCCGATGGCGAGACCGCCTTCTCCGGCACCCGCATCACCCGCAAGGGCTCTGAGCGCATCGTGCGCTATGCCTTCGAGCTGGCCCGCAGTGTCGGCCGCAAGAAGGTCACCGCGGTGCACAAGGCCAACATCATCAAGTCGACCTCGGGCCTGTTCCTGAACGTCGCCCGTGAAGTCGCCGCCCAGTACCCGGACATCGAATTCCAGGAAATGATCGTCGACAACTGCTGCATGCAGCTGGTGATGCGTCCGGAACAGTTCGACGTGATCGTCACCACCAACCTGTTCGGCGACATCATCTCCGACCTGTGCGCCGGCCTGGTGGGCGGCCTGGGCCTGGCCCCGGGTGCCAACATCGGCAAGGACGCGGCAATCTTCGAGGCCGTGCACGGCACCGCGCCGGATATCGCCGGCCAGGGCAAGGCCAATCCGTGCGCGCTGCTGCTGGCAGCCGCGCAGATGCTGGACCATATCGGCCAGCCGGAAAACGCCGAGCGCCTGCGCAAGGCCATCGTGGCCACCATGGAAGCCAAGGATTCGCTGACCGGCGACCTCGGCGGCACTGGCAACACGATGGGCTTCGCCAAGGCGATCGCCAGCCGCCTGTAAGCGGTCTGGATGTGCACAGCGGGACGCGGCACGCGACTCCCGATGTGCACCGATACCGATGCATGCAATGCGCGACAGGCCCGTTGAAGCGGGCCTGTCTGCGTTTTCGCTCCTCAACTGCTACGGGCGCAGGAATCCTGCATGTCCTCTACGACCTGGTGGGTCCTCGCCGCCGTTGCGATCTATATGCTCGGTGTGGCTGTGTACTCCGTTTGTTTCTGGCCCGCCTCGCGCGCGCAACGCGCATTGTCCCGCCTGAGCCGCGAGGGAGCGCCGCTGCGCCGGCTCACGCCGAGTGAGGCGCGCTGGATGCAGGTGTTCGCTGTTCCTGCCGATTCCCCGGTGTATTCGCTGCACGGGCCGTACGTGTTGCTCACCTGGGGAAGTATGAGCGGGCCGCAGCAACTGCACACCCTGGCCGGCGTGCCGGTGAAGTTCGCGTCCGGCCAGGAGCAGGCCTTGCGTGCTGGCGACAACAACGCCGAGGTCGTAGTCGGCAGTCAGCATGCTTGGGTGCTGCGCCTGAACGGCACTGCGGTGTAGTCACGTGCTTTTGACCAGTAGCGCACCCTCGCTACGCCTTCTGGCTGGCCCGCAGCACCGGCGGAGAAGTGTTCACCAAGGTGCACAAGACCAACAGCATGACGTTCCAGGGGTTTCCTTCTGTGCAAGAAACGCACAGATCATGTGCGCTTTCCTGGCTGGTCCGTGCATGCCGCATTCCGCATCCTGTGTCCACTTTCCAGCGCACAGGAGCGCGACGATGAACCTCAATACCTTTGGCCTGGCCAGTCTGATCGGCATGGCGACCCTGTCCCCGCTGGCCGCCGCCGAGCCGGCGCATCCCACCATCCGGCATATGGCGGGCGCACCGGTCGCGACCTCGTTGGATGCGGCCAGGACCGCCGTGCTGGTGATCGACTTCCAGAACGAGTACTTCGATGCCAGTGCCGCCTCGGGCTTTGCCGGTGGCCGCATGGTCATCCCCGATGGCGTGGCGGCGCTGCGCCAGGCGAAGCGGGTGGTCGAATTTGCCGATGCCCAAGGCATCCGCGTGATCCACGTGCAGCATGTGCTGCCGGCCGGCGCGCCGCTGTTCGCGCAGGGCAGCGTCAACGCCGCCTTCCATCGTGATCTGCAGCCGCGCCAGGGCGAGACCGTGGTGCAGAAGGACAACGTCAGCGTGTTCGCCGGTGACTCGTCGGCCGTGCTCGAGCAGGTGCTGAAGGATGCCGGCATCGACACCCTGATCGTCACTGGCCTGCAGACCCATGCCTGCGTGGCCGGTGCCGCCCGCGATGCCGCAGCCGCACCGCGTGGTTACCGGGTGATCGTGTCATCCGATGCAACCGCCAGTCGCGACCTGGACCTGGCCGGTGGCCAGCGCATCGGTCATCGCGCGCTGCATGACGCCTCGCTGGCGCAGATCGAAGACACCTTCGGCGATGTCATGAGTACCGACGCGATCCTGGCGCTGCCGGTGCGCAAGGCCGGCGACCGCGCTTGATAAGCTGGTGGGGCCCGCATGCCGTGGGCCCCGACACGTGGAGCCGCCCGCCGATGGATCACTTCGCCGCCCTGCGTGCGCTGCGCGCCATCGTCGACGCAGGCAGCTTCACTGCTGCCGCCGAGCGCCTGGGTACCACCCATTCGGCGATGTCGCGGCAACTGCGGCAGCTGGAAGAACACCTGCAGGTGCGCCTGCTCGATCGCAACAGCCGCCGGCTGTCGCTGACCGAAGCCGGGCGCGATTACTACCGGGAAGCGGCAGCGCTGCTGGATCGGCTGCAGGAAGCGGACGAGCATGCGCGTGCCGGCCAGGCACAGCCCAGTGGCACGCTGCGGATCAGCGTGCCGCAGGTGGTTGCCAGCCAGGAGTTGCCGCACTGGCTGCCCTCATTCCTTCAGCGCTACCCGCAGGTGACGCTGGATCTTTCTGCCGATGACCAGCTGGTCGACGTGGTCGGCGGCGGCTTCGACCTGGCGCTGCGCATCGCGGCTTCGTTGCCGGACAGCCAGTTGGTCGCGCGCGAACTGGCCAGTTGCCCGCGCGTCCTGGTGGCGGCGCCTGCTTACCTGGCCCGGCACGGCCTGCCACGGCAGGCCGCGGACCTGCGGCAGCACACCCTGCTGGGCTTCAGTCCTACGCCTGCGATGTCGCCATGGCAGTTGCAGGGGCCGCGCGGTGCCAGCGCCAGCATCGAGGCCGGCCAGCGTCTGCGCGTGGATGCCACGCCGGCGCTGTATGCCGCCGCGTTGGCCGGCATGGGCATCAGCCTGTTCACTGCGCTCACCGTGCAGGAAGACCTGCGCGCCGGTCGACTGATCCGCGTGTTGCCAGCGTGGCATGCAGGCCAGCGCCGCTACTTCGCGCTCTATCCGCATGCCAGGGCACTCGCCCCCAAGGTGCGCGCGCTGGTCGAGCACCTCGCCGCGCACTACGCTGCACAGATCGGCGCAGCAGGTTAGCCGCGCGGTCATAGCGAGGGTGGTGATGGAATCGGTGTATCTGCTGGTCGCGCTCGGTGCGATCGTCGCCGGATTCGTGCAGGGGTTGTCCGGTTTCGCTTTCGGCATGGTGGCGATGTCGTTCTGGGCGTGGGGACTGGAGCCGCGATTGGCGGCCACGCTGTCGGTGTTCGGCGCGCTGGTTGGCCAGCTGGTAGCCGTGTTCACCGTACGACGCGGCTTCAACCTGCGCCTGCTGCTGCCGTTCGTGCTCGGTGGATTGGCTGGTATTCCGCTGGGCGTGATGGTGCTGCCGCAGCTCGATATGAATTGGTTCAAGGCGCTTCTGGGTGGCTTCCTGGCGCTGTGGTGCCCGGTGATGCTGATGGCGCGCTCGTTGCCGCCGATCACCGCCGGAGGCCGTTTCGGGGACGCGATCGCCGGCATGGCCGGTGGCGTGCTCAGCGGCATCGGTGGCTTTGCCGGCCCGGTACCGACGCTGTGGAGCACGCTGCGCGGCTTCGGCAAGGACGAGCAGCGCGCGGTCATCCAGAACTTCAACCTGGCGATGCTGGCGGTGACCATGGCCACCTACGTCGGCAGTGGTCTGGTAGACCGCCAGATGCTGCCCTATTTCGCCATCGTGGCGCCGGCCATGCTGGTGCCGACCCTGCTGGGCGCGCGGGTCTACATCGGCATCAGCGAGGCACGCTTCCGGCAAGTCGTGCTGGGCCTGCTGACCGTGTCAGGCATCGCGTTGCTGGCGTCGTCGCTGCCGGTGCTGCTGGCACGCTGAGGGAGGAACGAAAAAGGGCGCCAGCAGAGGCGCCCTTTGTCGTCTATGGCATGTTGCGGCTCAGCGCTGCTGGATCTTCGACAGCAGGCGCAGGAACTCCACATACAGCCAGACCAGGGTCACCATCAGGCCGAATGCGCCATACCACTCCATGTACTTCGGTGCGCGCTGGGCCACCCCGGTTTCGATGAAGTCGAAATCCAGCACCAGGTTCAACGCGGCCACGACCACCACGAACAGGCTGAAGGCGATGCCCAGCAAGCTGGAGTCGTGGATCACCGGCACGTTGATGTTGAAGAAGCCCAGTACGAACGAGGCCAGGTAGAGCAGGGCGATGCCGCCGGTTGCCGCGACCACGCCCATCTTGAAGTTTTCGGTGGCCTTGATCAGGCCGCTGCGGTAAGCGAACAGGAGCGCGAACAGGGTGCCGAAGGTCAGCAATACCGCCTGGAACACGATGCCGGGGAACTTGGCGTTGAACAGCGCCGAGATCGCGCCCAGGAACAGGCCTTCGACCAGCGCGTACATCGGTGCGGTGACCGGCGACCATTCCTTCTTGAACACGGTGATCAGCGCCAGCACCAGGCCGCCGATGGCGCCGCCCATGGCATACAGCTTGGCGCCGGCCATGACCTGGCCGTAATCATCGATGGTCTGGTTCCAGGCGAAGGCGGCGGTCAGCACGGTCAACAGCAGCAGGAAGCCGGTCTTGTTGACGGTGCCGTTGAGGGTCATGGCCTGGTCGGGGCTGGTCACCACCGAGCCACTGGCAAGGTCGAGGAAGGTGGACTCGGAAAGAGCCGGGTTGCCGCTGCGCATGCGTGTTCTCCGTGCGAATGAAGGTCAGGACGGCCATCCGGCCGATGGTCGCGAGCATAGCCGATGACTGCTTTCGGCGCTGTGGCAGGCTTCGGGTCTGCACATCCCGCGTTGACAGTTCGCGATGCGCTTGGCGACAATGGCGAGCTCCCCGGGCACGGCCCGAGGGGATTGCAAGATCGGGGTATAGCGCAGTCTGGTAGCGCGCCTGCTTTGGGAGCAGGATGTCGGGGGTTCGAATCCCTCTACCCCGACCAATCCCACGCCATGTCGGATTGGACACCGTTCGGTCTGGGCGCCCGTAGCTCAACTGGATAGAGCACCGGCCTTCTAAGCCGGCGGTTACAGGTTCGATTCCTGTCGGGCGCGCCATTGAAATCAATGACTTACTGAATTCAGCTCCGTTTTGACTCGGCGTCTCCGTGAGTGTGGCGGCTTGGTCGTAGCGGAACGAGCAACGAAAAAGGCCAGCGCACTGCGCTGGCCTTTTTTCTTTGTGTCGCGGTGCGGTGGGTTACATCTGTTCCAGCTCGCCTACCCGTACCTTGCCGCCGCCGCCGCCGCCGCCGCCGCCGCCGCCGCAGTTGCCGTAGCAGCCGCCGCCGATCGGGCCGCTGCCACCACCGCCGCCGCCACCACCGCCACCGCCGCCGCCGCCGCCACCCTGGGAGTTGGGCGGAAGAACGGTCGAGATGACTTCACCGGAATCGAATTTCCCGTTTCGCCAGGTGTAGTTGACGCAGGAAATGCCGTTACAGACGGTCAGGACGTCGCCTGACTGGACTCGGGTCTGGGCTGTCCACACGGTTGTCCGCCCGTCGTTGAGCTTTGCAACCTCTTGGGAAAGCTGCTGGTTGGTCACCGGGTCCGGATAGGGAGTTGCCAGCGTGCACCCGGCGGTGCAGTTGATGACGCCAGGAAGCTTTTTCGCTTGAACACTCCCTGCCGCCATGAACAGCAGGACGCCTGCAACGGCGGGGATGGAGCTTCTACCAAGCGAAGGGATAATCCCAATCAGTCTAGCTTTCACAATATGTCCTTATCGTGGGATGCAACAGTTCTTGAAGATCTCGTTGGATGACAGGCGGGCTGTTTCTTTCTGTTGGCTGCTCAGGTTTTTCTCACGGGTTGCAATGTCATTGGTTGTGGCGAATCGCGGGTCCAGTCTGTTGAGGACGCGGGTGTAAGCCAGGGCGGCGACAGGATCTGCAGGAACGATGCCGCCGTAGGTGTAGGCCATTGCCATGTCGCTGATGACGTTGACGTTCCCCTGTGCTTCCAGCTCGCGCAGATACCCGGTGGCTGTCTCCTTCCATGCCTCAAGCTTCGCCGGGTCACGGATGGCGTCATCAAGCGAACCGATGGCCTTCTCTGGAGAGAGTGAGTAGGCGCGCATTGCTTCCTGCGAGCCCATGGCGGCGGCTTTCGAGAGCCAATCGGCGTGATAGATGTCCTGATCCAGAGCGAGCGACTCGCACTCCTTGAGGATTCGCTCGGATCTTTCCAGGAACCAGTTGCCTGCCCCGACGCTGGCAGCTGAATCGGCCAGGTTGTCAGCGCGATCGGAGATGAAGGTCTGGCATTGCTCGACGGTCCGATAGATTTCGTAGGTCGCCGTGGCATCTCCAGATTCGGAGCGCTGCATCAGTTGCTTGACGTGGGCGAGCGCGTCACCAGGAGGGCGGAATTCATTTCCCCTGACGATTTCGTAGGCTTTTGGTCCCACTGCCTTGTACGAGCCCCGAGGAATCTTGTTCTCGCTTTCAAGCGTCTGTGCGGCCGTTGCACGTGATGCAGGAAGCTGCTTTCCATGAGCAGGCGTGCCTTGCTGGCTTCCGCTGCTGTCGGATTCCTGCGGTGTGGTGCCAGCCGTCTCCTGCTGCCGATAGCTGGACACTGCAACGGCTGCCACTGCCAGTGCCGCTGCCAGCGTGACGAATCCGATTAGCCGCTTTTTCATTTACTGATCTCACCTTCGTTGCAGGAACCGGCATGGTTGCAAACGCGAGCGCCGCGTTCCATGTCAGCAGCTAACGTTGCATGAACAGATCTCCCCCATTCCCATTCCGGATTTGTTCACGATTCATTCACTTTTTGTTCACTCGGCGAAAGCGGGCGAGACGGGCAGGCGCGAGTCAGGCGAAGCGGGTGGCTGGGCTGCTTCCAGGCGTTGTTCGACGCGATCAATGCGTAGGACCTCAACATCGAGGACCGCGATGGCACGCGGCATCTGGTCATTTCCAGGCGCATGCGGCTTGTTGGCGGTTTGATGTCGCCGATGGGTCGCGGTGCGTCATCTTCTCTGTCGAAGATCAACACCCGAGCAATGAGGCGCGTCGTCGGTCACTTGCCGCATTTCCCGGCAATGCGGAATCGTTCAACGCGATGCTCCAAATGGGCAGCCGCCCTCTGATCCACCGTCCACCAGGTGTGGTGTGGTGACTGCCGACGCAGCAGTGGCAACGTTGGGTTGAACAAGGGGTGGGGGAGAACGGCAAGCCTTGGCCCTGCCCCTGCACATCAATGTGAAGAAGTGCTTGCAATTCCCTCGCGGCTCCCGGAAAATGCCGGACTCGCTTCGGGGGACGGACTTCTGGTTCCACCCGGTCGCAACGCATCAAGTCCAGGTGTCAGTGGTATCGATGCAGGGACGAAAGTTTCAGTGGTGGCTGTAGCTCAGTTGGTTAGAGTACCGGATTGTGATTCCGGTGGTCGGGGGTTCGAATCCCCTCAGCCACCCCACTGATTCAACCGCATCGGCGCAGCCGACACGGTATTGCAATAAACAGAAGGCACGCTACAATGTGCGTCTGAGTTTCGCGGGCCGTTAGCTCAGTTGGTAGAGCAGTTGACTCTTAATCAATAGGTCCAAGGTTCGAATCCTTGACGGCCCACCAAGACAGAAGCCACCTGGCATGCCAGGTGGCTTTTTTCTTATAAGTGTGACCCCTTCGATTCGATGGCGGACACGCTGCGGAGTCCCGCCTGGTGCGGGTCTTCTGCGGGAGCGGGATCGTAGTGCTGCTTTCAACGCTGTTGAAAAAAGTGCTTGCGCCCACCGAGCGGATCGGGTCATAATTCGCGCCCCGATTTCGGGCTGTTAGCTCAGTTGGTAGAGCAGTTGACTCTTAATCAATAGGTCCAAGGTTCGAATCCTTGACAGCCCACCAGACAAAAGCCACTTGGTCCGCCAAGTGGCTTTTTTCTTGCCTGCGCTCTGGCGATCAGCTGTAGTCGCACATCCACGCATGACGTGAATCCACCAGGGATGCCTGAAACCGGGTTGCATGCGTCATCAGTGTTTTCAATGCTGTGCTCTGCATCTCACCGGGCGCGCGCTGGATCACTCCCAATGGATGTTCCGCGCAAAGCGCATGTTGGAGAGCACGTCGATGTTGCGAGTGAACCGAAGCACGAAGCTGGTTGGAGCGGGCCTGTTGGTGATGGCATTGTCGGCCTGCGGCAGAAGCGAAACGCCGGAGCAGGATCCCTCCCGCACGGTCGAGCGGCCGGCCGGTACCGATTCGATTCCCACGCAGCAGGCCGGAACTGGCATGCATGCCGGTGAAACGGGTGCGACGCCGGCCGATCCGGCGGCGGCCGATGTGGAGATTCGCCATTCGACCGATGGGCAGGGCGTCGAGGTACACAAAGTGGACAAGGCGGGCGCGGAGCTGGTCGCGCCGGTGAAGTAACCTGCCGGGCCCGGAATGGCTCCGGTCTTCCGGGCCCTCTGGCTGTCGCACGGCCTGCCTTGCGCGCTTGGATTGCGGGACGGGCGCACATTCATCTTTGTCATGCCTTTCGCTTTCCAGCCCCGCCTGCGACAATGAATCCCTGTGCCGGCCACGCGAAAGTGGCGGAATTGGTAGACGCCCTGGATTTAGGTTCCAGTGTCGCAAGGCGTGGGGGTTCGAGTCCCCCCTTTCGCACCAGTGCCGGCCTGTCCCCGCCCTGATTGGGCCATCTGCGCCCCTTGACCGGCACGCGCTGGCAGTGCAGGCCAAATTGGGCGAAACTAAAGGGCTGCGGCAAGCAGGCGCGTCCCAGACGTCGTGTCCTTACAACCGTTTCATCCCAATCATCGAGCCGGGGGCCTGGGCCACCGGTGGCAGGAGTCAACATGCAAGCTTCGATCGAATCCACCGGCAACCTGGAACGCCGCCTGAGCTTCTCGCTGCCGGAAGACCGTCTGCAGAGCCACATCGTCGGCCGCCTGGGCGAAATCGCCCGTACAACCCGCATCAAGGGTTTCCGTCCGGGCAAGGTGCCGGCCAAGGTGATCGAGCAGCGCTTCGGCGCGCAGGTCCGTGGCGAGGCGCTGGATGGCCTGCTGCGCGAGACCTTCGACGCGGCCGTGCGCGAGCACGACCTGCGCATCGTCGGCAGCCCGCGCATCGACAAGGGTGACGAAGGTGAATTCTCCTTCGTCGCCACCGTGGAAGTGGTGCCGGACTTTGGCGACATCGACGTCAGCAAGCTGACCGTCGTGCGCCACAGCGCCGAGATCACCGATGCCGACATCGACCAGATGATCGAGAACCTGCAGAACCAGCGTCGCACCTGGGCCCCGGTCAGCCGTGGCGCGCAGGACGGTGACCTGGTGGCGGTGGAAACCTGGTCGCAGGCCGGCGAAGAGCGCCTGCCGGCCGAGGGCACCGAGAAGGGTTCGATCGTGCTCGGCCAGGGCATGATGTTCGAAACCATCGAAAAGGGCCTGGTCGGCCTGGCCAAGGGTGAAGAAAAGACGCTGGACGTCGAGTTCCCGGCGGACTGGCGCGTGCCGGTGCTGGCTGGCAAAACCGTGCAGGTCACCGTCAAGGTCACCGAAGTGTCCGAGCCGGTCGTGCCGGCGGTCGACGAAGCCTTCATCAAGAGCTTCGGCGTGAAGGGCGGCGACGTCGAGCAGTTCCGCAGCGACATCCGCGCCAACCTGGAGCGCGAGCTGAAGGGCGCCCTGATGAACCGCCTGCGCCGTGAAGTGGGCGAGCAGTTGATCGCCGCCTATGCCTCGGTGGAGATGCCGCCGCGCCTGGTCGAGAACGAAGCCCGCGCCATGCTGGCCCAGCAGGTCGAGCAGATCCGCCGCAATGGCCAGAACGTCGGTGAGATCCCGGCCGATGCCCATGAAGGCTTCAAGGATGCTGCCGCCAAGCGCGTGCTGGTCGGTCTGCTGGTCGGTGAAGTGGCCCGCGTCAACGATCTGCGCCTGGAAGCCAAGCGCCTGAACGAAACGATGCGCCTGATCGCTTCGACCTATGAAGAGCCGGAACAGGTCATTGAGATGTACCGCAACGACCCCCAACTGATGAACGGGCTGCAGAGCCGCGTGATGGAAGAGCAGGTGATCGACTGGATCGCCGAGCGCGCCCAGCACACCGAGCAGTCGCTGTCGTTCCAGGACGCCATCCGCGTCTGATCCGGCAGTAAGAGAAGAACCGCGCCCGCAGTCTGGGGTGCGGATGTCGAACACGGGCAGCGGCACAGGCCGCTGCCACAACGGGAAGACTGATGAGCATTGTGACCAAAGCCCTGAACCTGGTGCCCATGGTGGTCGAGCAGACCAGCCGTGGCGAGCGTGCGTACGACATCTACTCGCGTCTGCTGAAGGAGCGTCTGATCTTCCTGGTCGGTCCGATCGACGACCATATGGCCAACGTGATCGTGGCCCAGCTGCTGTTCCTGGAAGCGGACAACCCGGAAAAGGACATCAGCATCTACATCAATTCGCCCGGTGGCGTGGTCACCGCCGGCATGGCCATCTACGACACCATGCAGTACATCAAGCCGGACGTCAGCACCATCTGCGTCGGCCAGGCCGCCTCGATGGGCGCGTTGCTGCTGGCGTCGGGTGCGGCGGGCAAGCGTTACGCGCTGCCGAATTCGCGCGTGATGATCCATCAGCCGCTGGGTGGCTTCCAGGGCCAGGCGACCGATATCGACATCCACGCGCGCGAGATCCTGACCCTGCGTTCGCGCTTGAACGAGATCCTGGCCAAGCACACCGGCCAATCGCTGGAGACCATCGCGCGCGACACCGAACGCGACAACTTCAAGAGCGCGGTCGATGCGCAGGCCTACGGCTTGGTGGATCAGGTGCTCGAGCGTCGTCCGGAAGAGTCGATCCAGCCCTCTTGATCGTCAAACCACTGAAATTGTAGGAAAAACCGGCAGGGTCGGGCGGGGCGAATGTCCTCCCGACCCTGTGCTATTCTCGAAATCGAACCCCCGTGCATCGGGTGGGGTAACTGGGTAACAGAAGCATGAGCGAAGACCGCCAAGGTCGTTCCGGCGACAGCAACAAGATTCTCTACTGCTCGTTCTGCGGTAAGAGTCAGCATGAAGTCCGTAAGCTGATTGCCGGTCCCAGCGTATTCATCTGCGATGAGTGCGTTGAGCTGTGCAACGACATCATCCGCGAGGAACTCGAAGAGAAGGCGCAGTCGGCACGTTCCAGCCTGCCCAAGCCGCGCGAGATTCTCGAGGTGCTAGATCAATACGTGATCGGGCAGTTGCGCGCCAAGCGCACGCTCGCCGTAGCGGTGTACAACCACTACAAGCGTATCGAGAGCCGCAGCAAGAACGATGACGTCGAGCTGGCGAAATCCAACATCCTGCTGGTCGGCCCGACCGGTTCGGGCAAGACGTTGCTGGCCGAAACGCTGGCGCGCCTGCTCAATGTGCCGTTCACGATCGCCGATGCCACCACGCTCACCGAAGCCGGCTATGTCGGCGAGGACGTGGAAAACATCATCCAGAAGCTGTTGCAGAAGTGCGATTACGACGTCGAAAAGGCGCAGCAGGGTATCGTCTACATCGACGAAATCGACAAGATCTCGCGCAAGAGCGAGAACCCGTCGATCACCCGTGATGTGTCCGGCGAAGGCGTGCAGCAGGCGCTGTTGAAGCTGATCGAGGGCACGGTTGCCTCGGTGCCGCCGCAGGGTGGCCGCAAGCATCCGCAGCAGGAATTCCTGCAGGTGGACACAAAGAACATCCTGTTCATCTGCGGCGGCGCGTTCGCTGGGCTGGACAAGGTGATTCAGCAGCGTTCCAACGATGCCGGCGGCATTGGCTTCGGCGCCAAGGTCAAGAGCAGCGAGCGCAAGCAGGAAGTGGGCAAGATCCTGGCCGAAGTCGAGCCGGAAGATCTGATCAAGTTCGGCCTGATTCCCGAGTTCGTCGGCCGTCTGCCGGTGGTCGCCACGCTGGAAGAGCTGGACGAGCCGGCGCTGATCAAGATCCTGACCGAGCCCAAGAACGCCATCACCAAGCAGTTCAAGAAGCTGTTCGACATGGAAGGCGTGGAGCTGGAGTTCCGCCCCGATGCCCTGTCTGCGATCGCCAAGAAGGCGCTCAAGCGCAAGACCGGCGCCCGCGGCCTGCGCACCATCGTCGAATCGGTGCTGCTGGACACGATGTACGAGCTGCCGTCGCAGGAAAATGTCAGCAAGGTCGTGGTGGACGAGTCGGTGATCGAGCATAAATCCGAGCCGTATCTGATCTACCAGGCGCAACCGGCGCCCGCCAAGGCTGCGTCCGGAGACTGAGTCCGTTGGCCGCCTCGCCAGGCCTCGGCCTCGCTGGTGGATAACCGCTTTCCGAACGCTACTTGCAACACCTCGCCGATGGCCCCATAACGGGGCCATCGGCTTTTTACTGCCCCAAAAACCCCCATTCCTGCGGAGTGCCCCATGGCCCAGTCCCAACCAGAAATTCTCGATCTGCCAGTGTTGCCGCTGCGCGACGTGGTGGTGTTTCCGCACATGGTGATCCCGCTGTTCGTCGGCCGCGACAAGTCGATGCGTGCGCTGGAAAAAGCGATGGAGGCGGACAAGCGCATCCTGCTCGTTGCGCAAAAGTCGGCCGAGACCGACGACCCGGCTGCCGGCGATCTGTATACCGTCGGCACCCTGGCGCAGGTGCTGCAACTGCTGAAGCTCCCCGATGGCACCATCAAGGTGCTGGTCGAGGGTCTGTCGCGGGTCACCGTGGACAAGGTGGTCGAGCAGGACGGCGCGTTGCAGGGGCAGGGCACCGAAATCGAAGCCAGCGATGCGCGTGAGCCGCGCGAGGTGGAAGCGATTGCGCGATCGCTGATGTCGCTGTTCGAACAGTACGTCAAGACCAATCGCAAGCTGCCGCCGGAGCTGCTGCAGACCTTGGCGGGCATCGATGAGCCGGGCCGCCTGGCCGACACCATCGCCGCCCACATCGGTGTGCGTCTGGCCGACAAGCAGCGCCTGCTGGAGATCACCGACATCGGCGAGCGGCTGGAATTGCTGGTCGGCCTGGTCGATGGCGAAATCGACGTGCAGCAGCTGGAGAAGCGCATCCGCGGCCGCGTGAAGTCGCAGATGGAAAAGAGCCAGCGCGAGTACTACCTCAACGAGCAGATGAAGGCGATCCAGAAGGAACTGGGCGACCTGGACGATGCGCCCGGCGAGCTGGAAGAGCTGGCGCGCAAGATCGCCGAGGCGGGCATGCCCAAGCCGGTCGAAACCAAGGCCAAGGCCGAGCTCAACAAACTCAAGCAGATGTCGCCGATGTCCGCCGAGGCGGCCGTGGTGCGCAACTACCTGGACTGGCTGCTGGGCGTGCCGTGGAAAAAGCGCACCAAAGTGCGCAAGGACCTCAAGGTTGCCGAAGACACGCTGGACGCCGATCACTACGGCCTGGACAAGGTCAAGGAACGCATCCTTGAGTACTTGGCCGTGCAGTCGCGCGTGAAGCAGATGAAGGGGCCGATCCTGTGCCTGGTCGGGCCGCCGGGCGTGGGCAAGACCTCGCTCGGGCAGTCGATCGCCAAGGCGACCAACCGCAAGTTCGTGCGCATGAGCCTGGGCGGCATTCGCGACGAGGCCGAAATTCGGGGCCACCGCCGGACCTATGTCGGTTCGATGCCGGGCCGCCTGGTGCAGAACCTCAACAAGGTCGGCAGCAAGAACCCGCTGTTCCTGCTGGACGAGATCGACAAGATGTCGATGGACTTCCGTGGCGACCCGTCGTCGGCATTGCTGGAGGTGCTCGATCCGGAGCAGAACAACTCGTTCAACGACCACTATCTGGAAGTCGACCTGGACCTGTCGGAGGTAATGTTCGTCGCCACCTCCAACTCGCTCAATATTCCCGGTCCGTTGCTGGACCGCATGGAAGTGATCCGCATCCCCGGCTACACCGAGGACGAGAAGCTCAACATCGCCACGCGCTGCTGCTGGCCGCCCGACAACTGGCCGGGGAGCTTGTCGGCCTGGGAGCGCAGGCGCACGAGATCGAGCGCGGCGTCGATGCGGCCTTCGGCTTCCGCCTTCGGCACGCCCTGCATGGCGAGGCCAAAGCCGACATTCTTGCGGATCGTCATATGCGGAAACAGCGCATAGGACTGGAACACCATGCCGAAGCCGCGCTTTTCGGGCTCCAGCTCGTGGATCGGGCGGCCGTCCAGACGGATTTCGCCGCCCGTCAGCGGCAGAAGGCCGGCGATGCAGTTCAGCGCCGTGGACTTGCCGCAGCCGGACGGCCCGAGCAGCGCGATGAACTCGCCTCGCTCCACGGCGAGATCGATGCCGGCCAGCGCCTTGTAGGTGCCGAAGGCGCGCTGGAGGTTCACGAGTTCGAGGCGACCGCCACCTGCGGGCGGCGCCGAAGCGCGGCCGGAAGCCGTCACGGAAGAGCTATGGGCGTTCATTTCGGGGGGTCTCCGGCCTGATGGGAGAGCGGCTCCGGCGGACGGGGCCGGAGCGAAGGAGCGGCCGGATCAGCCGGCCGCTCGCTCGAGAGTTTGGAGGCGTCAGCCCTTCTTGGCGCCGATCCGCTCGTCCCAGATGCGGAAGGCGGCGACGAGCTTGTCGGCGTCGAGCGGGGTTTCCAGCGGATTGTTGGCGATCCAGTCGTCATATTGCGGACGGCCGAATTCCTTGATCGCGTCCTGGCTTTCCTGCGGCGCCATGGACAAGGGCACGTCCTTCACCGCCGGGCCGGGGTAGAAATAGCCCTGGTCATAGGCATAGGCCTGGGATTCCGGCGTCAGCATGAAGTTCATGAGGTCGAGGAGAACGGCGAGCTTTTCTTCCGACACGCCCTTCGGCACCACCATGTAATGGGCGTCCGTCACCCAGTGGAAGCCGGCCAGCGTGCCAACCTCTGCCTCGGCCGGAACCGTGCCGAGAACGCGCG
>JAAIGE0100808092.1_pt1 | contig 46992 bp, 45 predicted proteins | sample 6487951 | NCBI WGS metagenome assembly JAAIGE01 (sample SAMN13974128, study PRJNA590717) | phyllosphere metagenome | biome: tomato field; feature: multiple bacterial spot infested tomato fields; material: tomato leaves; isolation source: leaves from tomato fields | host: Solanum lycopersicum ...
CTACACCACCGACGGCCGTCTGAATGCCTTCCACCTCAAGCTGCTCGAAGACGACCGGCACTACTTCCCCGACTACACTGCCGCCCCGGTGCTGCGCACCGAAGTGCTCAAGGCCCATCCGCAACTGGCGACGCTGCTCGAGCCCCTGGCCGCCGCGCTCGACGACCAGACCATGCGCACGCTCAACGCGAGCATCGACGTCGAGCACCAGAGCCCGAGCCGCGTGGCCGCGGCCTTCCTGCGTGAACATGCCTTCGGCGAGGTGAAGCCATGAGCCTGTTCGATACCTTCAGCCACCTCGATTGGGCCCTGGTACTGCAGCTGACCGTGCAGCACCTGACCCTGGTCGGTGTCGCGGTGGGCCTGGCGATTCTCTTCGGCGTGCCACTGGGCATCCTGATGACGCGCTTCCCGGCCGTGGCCGGCCCGGTACAGGCCTGTGCCACCGTGCTGCTGACCATCCCTTCCATCGCTCTGTTCGGCCTGCTGCTGCCGTTCTACTCCAAGTTCGGCCAGGGCCTGGGGCCAATGCCGGCGATCACCGCCGTGTTCCTCTACTCCCTGCTGCCGATCATGCGTAACACCTACCTCGCGCTGACCGGCGTAGAGCCAGGCATTCGCGAAGCCGCACGCGGCATCGGCATGACCTTCGGCCAGCGCCTGCGCATGGTCGAACTGCCGATTGCGGTGCCGGTGATCCTCGCCGGTGTGCGCACCGCCGTGGTGATGAATATCGGTGTGATGACCATCGCCGCCACCATCGGTGCCGGTGGCCTGGGTGTACTGATTCTGGCTTCTATCAGCCGCAGTGACATGTCGATGCTGATCGTCGGCGCCGTGCTGGTCAGCCTCCTGGCCATCTTCGCCGACCTGCTTCTGCAATGGCTGCAACGCTCGCTGACTCCAAAAGGATTGCTCAAATGATCGAACTTCAAAACCTGTCCAAGACTTTTCAAAGCAACGGCAAGACTGTCACTGCCGTCAACGATGTAAGCCTGACCGTCAACGAAGGCGAAATTTGCGTATTCCTGGGGCCCTCGGGCTGCGGCAAGAGCACCACACTGAAAATGATCAACCGCCTGATCAAGCCCACCTCGGGCAAGATCTTGATCAACGGCGAAGACACCACCGACCTCGACGAGGTGACCCTGCGCCGCAACATCGGCTATGTGATCCAGCAGATCGGCCTGTTCCCCAACATGACCATCGAAGAGAACATCGTGGTGGTGCCCAAGCTGCTCGGCTGGGACAAGCAGAAATGCCACGACCGCGCCCGCGAGTTGATGAGCATGATCAAGCTGGAGCCCAAGCAGTACCTGCATCGCTACCCGCGTGAATTGTCGGGCGGGCAGCAACAGCGCATCGGCGTGATCCGCGCCCTGGCGGCTGACGCACCGTTGCTGCTGATGGACGAGCCGTTCGGCGCGGTCGACCCGATCAACCGCGAGATGATCCAGAACGAGTTCTTCGAGATGCAGCGCGCGCTGAACAAGACCGTGATCATGGTCAGCCACGACATCGACGAAGCCATCAAGCTGGGCGACAAGATCGCCATCTTCCGCGCCGGCAAGTTGCTGCAGATCGACCACCCGGACACGCTGCTGGCGCACCCGGCCGACGAGTTCGTCAGCAATTTCGTGGGCCAGGACAGCACCCTCAAGCGCCTGCTGCTGGTGAAAGCCGAAGACGCGGCGGACAACGCCCCGTCCGTCAGCCCGGAAACCCCAGTGGCCGATGCCCTGGAGCTGATGGACGAGCATGACCGCCGTTACGTCGTGGTCACCTGCGCCGAAAACAAGGCGCTGGGTTATGTGCGCCGCCGCGACCTGCACCGCCAGGCCGGCACCTGCGGCCAATACCTGCGTGAGTTCAATGCCACGGCGGCGTATGACGAGCATTTGCGCATCCTGCTGTCGCGCATGTACGAGTTCAACCGCTCGTGGTTGCCGGTGATGGATGCAGAGCGGGTGTTCCTTGGGGAAGTGACCCAGGAGTCGATTGCCGAGTACCTGAGTTCCGGTAAGTCCCGTGGGGGCAAGACCAGTATTGTCTCGCCTGCCGAGACAGCCCTGGCTTAAAAGTGTGGGAGCGGGCTTGCTCGCGAATGCAGAGTGTCAGTCGCCAGATAGGTTGACTGGTGCACCGCATTCGCGAGCAAGCCCGCTCCCACATTGGACCTTCACTGGGTCTGAAACACCTCAAATCTCCCCATCCGGGGAACATCAATCCGTCACACCGGTCGGTTACATAAGTAGCTGCACGCGGCCGCGCGACGAACGCGTGCAAAAACGCGACATTTTTAGTTGATCCCACGCCCGCCAAGCCCTAAAGTTCGCGCCGAACGTCCATGCTGGAAACGATCCATCCGGCTCAAGTACTGACGACGAGACAGCAAGGCCAAGGGCAGCTTACCCCGTGGCCTTTTTGCTTTCGGCGACATGCCTTGGGAAGTAGGCGAACCAAAGTGGGGATACGGAGGACGTTCATTTGCACCCATTGATCAAATTAGTTTGCCCTTAGGAGTTCCCAGCATGTCGATCCAGGTCGAAGATTATTTCGCGCGCGCCACTTTTGACAAAATGAAGGCGTTCGCCGACAAGCAAGAAACCCCGTTCGTGGTGATCGACACCGCGATGATCAGCCAGGCCTACGATGACCTGCGCGCCGGTTTCGAATTCGCCAAGGTGTATTACGCCGTCAAGGCCAACCCGGCCGTTGAAATCATCGACCTGTTGAAAGACAAAGGCTCGAGCTTCGACATCGCTTCGATCTACGAGCTGGACAAGGTCATGGACCGCGGCGTCAGCGCCGACCGTATCAGCTACGGCAACACCATCAAGAAATCCAAGGACATCCGCTACTTCTATGAGAAAGGCGTGCGCCTGTTCTCCACCGACTCCGAAGCCGACCTGCGCAACATCGCCAAGGCCGCGCCGGGTTCGAAAGTGTATGTGCGTATCCTCACCGAAGGCTCGACCACCGCTGACTGGCCGTTGTCGCGCAAATTCGGCTGCCAGACCGACATGGCCATGGACCTGCTGATCCTCGCCCGCGACCTGGGCCTGGTGCCGTACGGCATCTCGTTCCACGTAGGCTCGCAACAGCGCGACATCAGCGTGTGGGACGCGGCCATCGCCAAGGTCAAGGTGATCTTCGAACGCCTGAAAGAAGAAGACGGCATTCACCTGAAGCTGATCAACATGGGCGGTGGCTTCCCGGCCAACTACATCACCCGCACCAACAGCCTGGAAACCTACGCCGAAGAAATCATCCGCTTCCTCAAGGAAGACTTCGGTGACGACCTGCCGGAAATCATCCTGGAACCTGGCCGTTCGCTGATCGCCAATGCCGGCATCCTGGTCAGCGAAGTGGTGCTGGTGGCGCGCAAGTCCCGTACCGCGGTCGAGCGTTGGGTGTACACGGATGTGGGCAAGTTCTCCGGCCTGATCGAAACCATGGACGAAGCCATCAAGTTCCCGATCTGGACCGAGAAGAAAGGCGAGATGGAAGAAGTGGTCATCGCCGGCCCGACCTGCGACAGCGCCGATATCATGTACGAAAACTACAAGTACGGCCTGCCATTGAACCTGGCCATTGGTGATCGTCTGTACTGGTTGTCGACCGGTGCCTACACCACCAGCTACAGCGCGGTGGAGTTCAATGGGTTCCCACCGTTGAAGTCGTTCTACGTGTAATAAGACGGTTATAACTAAAAAGCCCATGGCGTTTCATGGGCTTTTTTCTGTCTGTGGTACGCGCCCTCAGCGATCTTCGCGAACGTGCCATAACCGTAGAATATAGAGTGTCGACTGTTGAATTTCGTAGCGCATTTCGTAATGGCCGACTAAGAGTCTTCTTACGTCGCGCGGTGAAAACTCTTCAATTCTCTCACCGATGCGCGGATTATCTAGCAGCGTGTCAGGCGCTTGAGACAGTGACTGCACGATGCGGGCGGCAGCTTCGCGGTTTACAACAGAGAGGAAGTCATATAATCGAGCCAGGTCGGATAAGGCTTTACTTGTCCACCTCAGCTCCATCAGCGCGGTACCGGTAGCGGCGAATCGGTGCTCAGGCTATCTGCCCAGGCCTGCACTGCCTGGTGATCGATCACGCGCCCCGCATCTACATCTGCCATAGCCTCAAGCGTCAGCCGGCTGCGCTCTTCTTCTTGATCGACCCAATCAGCGAGGGCCTGTTTCACCACCCATCCGCGTGAGCGATCCATTCGCGCGGCCATCTGGTCAACTTTCTGAGCAAGGGCAGTGGGAATATGAGCTGTCATTACTTTGGTTTCGGCACCCATGAAAACTCTCTCTGCGGATAAATGACAAGCAGGTGATTAAAAATGATTCAAGCTTAATCATAGCGACTTAAGCCAGAGCTTCAACCTTCGATCCTTGCCGTTCATCGACAAACCGGAACACGTGAATGTGTAGAAACGGGTTCCTACAGCGTTTTCTCCAATTGGTCCGCGTGCCCTTGATAAGCCTCGGCCATGGCGCGAATCTGCGGGTCATTGGCCAATGCCAGCGCCTTGTGCGCCGTTCGCAGGAATTTGGAATTCCCAGCCGCCAACGCCTTGCGCAGCCATTCCAGCGCAGCGTCGATCTGCCCTCTGTCCGCCAGCACCGCTGCATAGCTGAACTGCCCCCGAAAATCCCCAGCTTCGGCGGAGCGTCGGTACCATTCGACGGCTGTCTCTAGATCCCTGGGGCAATACTGGCCGTCTTCCAGATAACGCCCCAGCAGGTTCATCGACTTGGCGTGGCCCTGCCCTGCGGCCTGGCGATAAAGCATCAGCGCTTGGGCCTGGTCTTGCTCAATGCCGCGACCGGTAGCCAACAGGTTGGCGTAGTTGTACTGGCCCCAATCCAACCCGCCTTCGGCTGCCAGCCGATATTCCCGGGCTGCCGCTGCTTCATCGACGGCACAGCCCCAACCATGCTCCCGGCAACGCCCGATCATATTGCGCGCCATCAGGTGCCCGCCCTGCGCGGCAATCTGGAACCAGCGCAGCGCCAGCGCTTCATCGCGTGCGATGCCGCGCCCTTCCAGCAGGATTTGCCCGAGCAGGGCCTGGGCATCGACCACGCCTGCCTTGGCGGCGATCAGGATGGCCTGGGCGGCGCGCACCGGGGAATCATCGAGCATGCTTTGTAATTGCTCGACGTTGAGCACTTCTTCGCGGCGCAATAAAAAGCCCATGCTCAGACCTCGACCCAGCGGCGCAACAGGTTGTGGTAGGTGCCGGTGAGCTGGATCAACGCGGGGTGGTCGGGCACGTCGCGGGTCAGTTGCTGGATCGCGCCGTCCATCTCGAACAGCAAGGTGCGCTGGCTGTCTTCGCGCACCAGGCTTTGGGTCCAGAAGAACGAGGCATAGCGCGCGCCACGGGTCACCGCGTTGACCTTGTGCAGGCTGGAGCCGGGGTACAGCACCATGTCGCCGGCGGGTAGCTTGACTCGCTGCACGCCGAATGTGTCCTGGATCTCCAGTTCCCCACCGTCGTAGTCGTCGGGGTCGCTGAAGAACAGCGTGGACGAAAGGTCGGTGCGCACGCGCTCATGGCTGCCTTTGGGTTGGCGCACCGCGTTGTCGATATGAAAGTCGAAACTGCCGCCTGCGGTGTAGCAGTTGAGCAGTGGCGGGAAGACTTTATGCGGCAGCGCGGCCGACATGAACAGCGGGTTGCTCCACAACCGTTCCAGCATCGCCGCGCCGATTTCCTTGGCCAGGGGGTGGCCTTCGGGTAATTGCAGGTTGTGCTTGGCCTTGGCCGACTGGTGCCCGGCAGTGATTTTGCCGTCAGCCCATTCGGTCTCTTCCAGGGCCTGGCGAATGCGCAGCACCTCCTCGCGAGAGAACAGGCCGGGAATGTGCAGCAACATGGGGCAATACCTGCGATCAGAGAGGCGTCAATGGTATTGATTCTTATCCGCCCTGTAAAACACAGGGACGAACGAGAAGGCAAATTCCGTAACAAAAAAGTGTAAAGAATGTAAATTTGATGCGAATAGCAATATCTCGCAATTGATACAAAGTCTTGTTGGCCCTATATTCCGCGGCCTCACATCCTTGGGGAAGGGACACGTCATGTCGCGCACTATCCTAAAAATACCGGTCAGTTCACCACGCATGCTGGCTTCGGCCATCGGCGTTGCCCTGAGTGCCGGCTCCGCCGCCCACCTGGCGCAGGCGGCTGAAAATACCGAGCCAAAAGGCGAGCGCAACCCTATCTCCCTCGGCGCCACCAACATCACAGGGCAAGAGCAGGACAACACCTCCTACCAGGTGGAAAAAGCCTCGTCGCAGAAGTACACCGCGCCGCTGGTGGACACGCCGCGTTCAGTCACTGTGGTGCCGCAACAAGTACTCAAGGACACCGCCGCCACCTCGTTGCAGGATGCCTTGCGCACCGTACCGGGTATCACCTTCGGCGCCGGTGAAGGTGGCAACCCTCAGGGCGACCGTCCGTTCATCCGTGGTTTTGACGCTCAGGGCGATACCTACCTCGATGGCGTACGCGATACCGGCGGCCAGAGCCGCGAGATCTTCGACATCGAGTCCATCGAAGTCAGCAAAGGCCCCAACTCCTCGTTCGGCGGCCGTGGCTCGGCCGGTGGCAGCCTCAACCTGGTGAGCAAGACCCCACAAGCGCGGGACTTCACCAACGGCGGCTTTACCTACGGCTCCGACCAGACCCGCCGCTACGTGCTCGACGTGAACCGCCAGTTCCTGGACGACAGCGCGGCCTTCCGCCTGAACCTGATGAGCCATGAACAAAACGTGGCTGGCCGCGATGCGGTGAACTACGACCGTTGGGGCGTGGCACCGTCGCTGACCTTTGGCCTGGGCACGCCGACCCGCGTCAACCTCAGCTACTACCATATGGAAAGTGATGACCTGCCGGATTCGGGGATTCCGTATGGCTATGGCTCAGCAACCGCCACGGCCCACGTGCATGACAAACCCAACGATGGCGGCGACAGCAACAACTTCTACGGTTTGAAAAGCCGTGACTTCCGCAAGACCCGCGCGGACATCAGCACGTTCTCCATCGAGCACGACCTGAACGACAACATGACGCTGAAAAACACCCTGCGCCACGGCAGCACCGGCCAGGACTATGTGCTCACTCAGCCGGATGACAGCAAGTTCAACGTCAACCGCTATGGCACCGTCTGGCGCCGCGCCAACAGCCGTGTCTCCACCACGACCACAACCACCAACCAGACTGACCTGTTTGGCAGCTTCCAGGCCCTGGGCTTCAAGCACACTTACTCCACTGGCCTGGAATTTACCGGTGAAGAAACCCGTGTCAGTGGCTACACCGTCAGCCCTAATGCGAACCCGGTGTGCACCACCGCCAAGGGCAGCCTGGGCGGCCAGTGCACCTCACTGAGCAACCCAAACCCCGACGATGCCTGGAACGGCAGCATCGCCCGCAACTACAACGGCACCAACACCAAAGCCACCAGCCGTGCCGCGTACGTGTTCGATACCATCGAGCTCGATCCGAAATGGCTGCTGAACGTAGGCTTGCGTTACGACACCTTTGACACCGAAGCCAACACCAACGCCGTCGCCGGACGCACCAAGATCAAGGACGACAGCCAGTTCTTCAACTGGCAGGCCGGCCTGGTCTGGAAGCCGGTGGAGAACGGCAGTATCTATGCCTCGTACGCAACATCGGCCACGCCAGCCGGTGGCCTGATAGGCGAAGGTTCCGACGGCAACCCACTGTCTGCCGGTGCCGCTACCAGCGACTTGCAGCCGGAAGAAACCGTCAACTACGAACTGGGCACCAAGTGGGACCTGTTCCACGACCGCCTGTCCCTGACCGCAGCTATCTTCCGCACCGAGAAGAAAAACACCCGCATCCTGGTGGATGCACTCACCTACCAGAACGCCGGTGAATCTCAGGTCGATGGCATCGAGTTGTCCGCCAGCGGCAAAATTACCGAACAATGGCAGGTGTTTGCGGGCTACAGCTATCTGGACAGCGAACTGGTTAAATCCGGCCTCAACGGGCGTAACGGTGTCGTGAGTTCCGGCTCCAGCAAGGGCAAACAAATGCCCAACACGCCGAAGAACTCGTTCAGCCTGTGGACCACCTACGACGTGACGCCCAAGCTGACCATCGGCGGCGGCGCCTTCTATGTCGATCAGGTTTACGGCGACGTCGGCAACACGGTGTATGTACCCTCCTACACCCGCTACGACGCCATGGCCAGCTACAAGCTGACCAAGAACGTCGACCTGCAATTGAACGTGCAGAACCTGACTGACAAGACCTACTACGACAAGGCTTTCTCCACGCACTTCGCCAACCAGGCGGCCGGTCGTACGGCGTTGTTGACCACCAGCTTCCACTTCTAAAAGCGGTAAAGCTCCAGCCAGAAGCCCCACACATCGGATGCGTGGGGCTTTTGCGTGTTCCCAGGCAACTCACGGCATAATGCGCGCCGTGATCAGATATCCAGCTAAGCGAGGCGCTCCGACGTGTTGAAGAAAACCCTGTTCCAGTTGCATTGGTTCTTCGGCATCACGGCCGGGCTGGTGCTGGCCTTGATGGGGGTCACCGGGGCCGCGTACTCGTTCCAGGACGAGATCCTGCGGGCGCTCAACCCCACCGTGTTGAGCGTGCAGAAACGCGAGGCCGGTGTACTGCCGCCCGCCGAGCTGGTACGCAAGTTGGAAGCGGCCGAAGGCAAGACCGTGGCCATGCTGTGGGTAGAAAGCGACAGCGGCAACGCCGGCCGCGTGTCATTCACCCCACCACCGGGCGAGCGCCGTGGCCAGATGCGCTACTTTGACCCGTACACCGGCGACTACATGGGCGACGCGGTCGGCCAGGACCTGTTCGGCTTTATCCTGCAACTGCACCGCTTCCTCGCCATCGGCGATACCGGGCGCAATATCACCGGCGCCTGCACCCTGATCCTGTTGTTTTTCTGCCTCTCCGGCCTGTACCTGCGCTGGCCGCGCCAGGTGAAAAGCTGGCGCGTCTGGCTGACCCTGGACTGGCGCAAAAAGGGCCGCAGCTTCAATTGGGACCTGCACTCGGTGTTCGGCACCTGGTGCCTGCTGTTTTATCTGTTGGCGGCGCTGACCGGGCTGTATTGGTCCTACGATTGGTACAACCGTGGCGTGACCAAACTGCTGTCCGACGCGCCGCAGAACGAGCGCATGCGCAAGCGCGGCCCAGCCCCCGCTGGCCCCGCTCCGGTGGCCAACTACGACGCGATCTGGAGCAGCATCTACAGCAACGCCGGCCCCGACTTGAGCGCCTATAACATTCGGATGCCGCCGGTGGCCGGGCAACCGGCCACTGTGTATTACCTGCTCAACTCATCGCCCCATGACCGCGCGCTGAACCAGATCAACCTGGACCCGGCCACCGGCGAGGTCAAATCCCACGAGCGCTACGCCAGCAAGAGCCTCAAGGCGCAGTTGCTGACCAGTGTGTATGCGCTGCACACCGGCAGCTATTTCGGCCTGGTCGGGCGGATTGTTCTCACCGTCAGTTCGTTGCTCATGCCGCTGTTTTTCATCACGGGCTGGCTGCTGTACCTCGACCGACGCCGCAAAAAGCGCCAGGTCCGCGATGCCCGCAAAGGTCTGACAGACAACCACAGCGATGCGCCGGCCTGGCTGATCGGCTTCGCCAGCCAGAGCGGCTTTGCCGAACAACTGGCCTGGCAAACGGCCGGGCAATTGCAGGCTGCGGGCCTGGCGGTAAAGGTGCAGCCGCTGGGCAGTGTCAGCCCTGACGACCTCAGCCACTCGCAGAACGCGCTGTTTGTGGTCAGTACCTTTGGCGACGGCGAGGCGCCCGACAGCGCCCGTGGTTTCGAGCGCAGCGTGCTCGGCCAGGCGCTGCCCCTCAAAGGCTTGAACTACTCGGTGCTGGCCCTGGGTGACCGGCAGTACGAGCATTTTTGCGGCTTTGCGCGGCGCCTGCATTTCTGGCTGACCAACCAGGGCGGCACCCCGCTGTTTGCCCCGGTTGAAGTCGACAGTGGCGACACCCTGGCGTTGCAGACCTGGCAACAGCAACTGGGCCAGCTCACCGGGCATGCACCGACAGCGGCCTGGCCGACGGCTCAGTACGAAAACTGGACCCTGAGCCAACGCACCCTGCTCAACCCCGACAGTGTCGGCTCGCCCGTCTACCTGCTGGGCCTCACATCCACGTCTGCGCACAGCTGGCTGGCCGGCGACCTGGTGGAAGTTCTGCCGCGCAATTGCCCGTGGGCTATCGAACACTTCCTGGCCGGCCTGGGCTTGGTCGGCAGCGACGGCGTGGTAATCGACGGCGTCGCCCATACCCTCGACCAGGCCCTGGCCACGCGCCAACTGCCGGACAACCGCACGCACCTGGTCGGCCTGCACGCCCAGGCACTGGTGGACGCGTTGGTACCGCTGGGCATGCGCGAATACTCCATCGCCTCGATTGCCAGCGACGGTGTGCTGGAGCTGATCGTGCGCCAGGAGCGCCATCCCGACGGCAGCCTGGGGCTTGGCTCCGGCTGGTTGACTGAACACGCCGCCCTCGGCTCGGCCATCAGCCTGCGCCTGCGGCGCAACAGCGGCTTTCATTTGCCCGACGCGCCTGTGCCGCTGATTCTGCTGGGCAACGGCACCGGCCTGGCGGGCCTGCGCAGCTTGCTCAAGGCGCGTATTGCCGACGGCCAGCAGCGCAACTGGCTGCTGTTTGGCGAGCGCAATATCGCCCACGACTACCTGTGCCAGGAGGAACTGCAAGGCTGGCTCGCCAATGGAGACCTGGCCCTGCTGGACCTGGCGTTTTCCCGGGACCAGGAGGAGAAAATCTACGTACAGGACCGCCTGCGCGAGTCAGCGGATGTGCTGCGTAAATGGCTGGCGGATGGCGCGGCGATTTATGTATGTGGCAGCTTGCAGGGGATGGCGACGGGGGTGGATCAGGCACTGGCAGACATCCTGGGCAATGAGGCGCTGGAGCGCCTGATCGAACAAGGCCGCTATCGTCGGGATGTCTACTGAGACTTTGTTGCTCCTGATCGTTCCCACGCTCCGCGTGGGAATGCCGCCCTGGGCGCTCCGCGTCCGCTCTTAACGGCGTGACGCGGAGCGTCACAGGATGCGTTCCCACGCAGAGCGTGGGAACGATCAGCACTCCAATCAAGTCGGTTGCAATTTCTGCTCGAACACCGAAACCCCATCCAAGTCCCGCAGCATCACCGTCAACTCCGCCGTCTGCCCATCAATCTGCACTTCACCAAAAAACTGGAAACCCGCAAACGGCGAGGTGTTCTGTGCCGGTGGCGCCTTCTGAAACACCACGTGCGGGCCAAAGGTTTTATCCAGTGGGTTGGGCCCGAAGCTCCCGGCATTCAACGGCCCTGCCACAAACTCCCAGAACGGCTCGAAATCCTGGAACGCCGCGCGGTCCGGGTGGTAGTGATGCGCCGCGCAGTAATGCACGTCCGCCGTCAGCCACACGTGGTTGCGCACCTTGTGCTCATGCAGGAACCCCAGCAGTTCGGCAATCTCCAGCTCACGCCCTTGCGCCGGGCCAGGGTCGCCATTGGCGATCGCTTCCCAACGCGCCACACCGGGGCTGAATTCACCGTCGGGCACGCCCAGGCCGATGGGCATGTCGGCGGCGACCACCTTCCACTGCGCTTGCGAGGCCTTGAGCCCGCGCTTGAGCCAGTCCAACTGTTCACGCCCCAGGAAGGGTTTTTCAGCGCCCAGGTTGTCGTCATTCGGCCCGCGATAGCTGCGCATATCCAACACAAACACATCCAGCAGCGGCCCATAACTGAGCTTGCGATAGATGCGCCCGCCAGCGTCGGCGCTCTGTCGGCGCATGGGTGAGTATTCCAGCCAGGCCTGGCGGGCACGGCCCACCAGGGTGTTGATGTCGCGGGTCTGGTAACGCTCATCCAACTGCTTGCTCGATGACCAGTTGTTGATCACCTCGTGATCGTCCCACTGCCAGATCTGCGGCACCTCGGCATTGAAGCGGCGCACGTTCTCATCCAGCAGGTTGTAGCGGTAATTGCCGCGATATTCATCGAGGGTTTCGGCAACCTTGCTCTTGGCTTCGGTGGTGATGTTGCGCCAGATGCGCCCGCCTTCGGTGGTGATCTGCGCGGGTACCGGGCCGTCGGCGTAGATGGTGTCGCCGCTGTGGATAAAAAAGTCCGGCAGGCGCAGGCGCATGGCTTCATAGATGCGCATGCCACCGATGTCGGGGTTGATGCCGAAGCCTTGGCCGACCGTGTCGCCGCTCCACACAAAACGGATATCGCGCCGCTGTTGCGGCACGCTGCGCAAGTGGCCGAACCAGGGCTCACTGGCAATGCCGCTCTGGGCGTCTTCGAAATGCACGCGGTAGAAAATCGCCTGGTCGACCGGCAGCCCCGTGAGTTCGACACGGGCGGTAAAGTCGGTGCGGCTGTCGGCCAGGGGCGAGACGAATCGGCGCGGGTTGCTGAACACGCTGCGGGTATCCCACTCCACCACCATCTTCGCCGGGCGGTCGCTGCGGCTCCAGATCATCGCGCGGTCGCCCTGCAGGTCGCCCGATTGCACGCCGTCAGTGAGTTGCGGCCGGTCCTTCACCGAAGCGATCACCGCCGGCGCCAGGCCCGGCAGCAAAAGACCGGCGCCTACGGCTTGCATCACACGGCGGCGGCCCAGATCGAAGTGGCTCATGCAGGTGCCCTCTTGAGTATCAAAAGGGCCACTTAAGCATGATGGGATGAAGCGCAGATGACAGGCTACAACTGTAGGAGCGAGCTTGCTCGCGAAAAACGTCAACGATCACGCGGGCTTGCTGAATGAACGCGGCGCCTGCGAGTTCTTCGCGAGCAAGCTCGCTCCTACAGGGTATTTGGGCTTGCCCCCACACTTTTACTGGGTCAGGCAGTCACGGCCAGCTCGGCCGCTTCCGGTCGCTTGAGCAGGGCATACACCAGCCCGGTCAATACACTGCCCGCCACAATCGCCAACAAGTACAACAACGCATGGTTCATCGCATTCGGAATCACCAACACAAACAAGCCGCCATGGGGCGCGGCGAGTTTGCAGCCGAAGTACATCGACAGCGCACCGGTCAACGCGCCGCCGGCGATGCTGGCTGGAATCACGCGCAGCGGGTCTTTGGCGGCGAAGGGAATCGCGCCTTCGGAGATAAAGCACAGCCCCAGGATCATCGCCGCCTTGCCGGCTTCGCGTTCGGTCTGAGCGAACTTGCGTCGGGCCAGTAACGTGGCGATGCCCATGCCAATCGGCGGCACCATGCCGGCTGCCATGGTCGCGGCCATCGGCGCGCCGCTCGAGGCGGCCAGCAGGCCGACCGAGAACGCATAGGCCGCTTTGTTGATCGGCCCGCCCAAGTCCACGCACATCATGCCGCCGAGCAAAATGCCCAACAGCACCGCGTTGGTGGTGCCCATGGTGCTGAGGAAATCCGTCAGGCCCGTGAGCAAGCGCGCGACCGGTGGCCCCACCAGGTAGATCATCACCAAGCCGGTAAACAGGCTCGCCAATAACGGGATGATCAGGATCGGCTTGAGCGCTTCCAGGCTCTGGGGCAGTTGCACCGCGCGGCTGATCAGCTTGACGCAATACCCGGCGACGAAACCGGCGAGGATGCCGCCAATAAACCCAGCCCCCAGCGTCCCCGCCAGCAGCCCGCCAATCATGCCGGGTGCCAGGCCGGGACGGTCGGCAATCGAGTAGGCGATGTAGCCCGCCAGCAGCGGCACCATCAACAGGAACGCCTGGTCACCCACGGACTTGAGCGCCGCCGCCAAGGTGCCGGGCTGTTCGAAGGCATGAATGCCGAACACAAACGACAAGGCGATCAGCAAGCCCCCCGCCACCACCATCGGCAACATGTACGACACGCCGGTGAGCAGGTGTTTGTAGATCCCGGTTTTCTCGGCCTTGGCCGCTGCACCGCTGGCCGCGCTTTCCACTGTGCCTTCGGCCAGGGCCTTGTTGAGGATGGCTTCGGATTGCTTGAGAGCAATGCCGGTGCCACAGCGGTAAATCTTCTTGCCGGCGAAACGCTCGGTGGCCACTTCGATATCGGCCGCGAGCAATACCACATCGGCATCGGCAATCGCCTGGGGGCTCAACGGCGTGCGGGCGCCGACCGAGCCTTGGGTCTCGACCTGCAAGTCATAACCCAGGCGCTGGGCGGTCTGCTGCAAGGCTTCGGCGGCCATGAACGTGTGGGCCACGCCAGTGGGGCACGCGGTAATCGCAACGATACGCGGCGCAGCCTTGGCCGCCACCGGGGCGGCGTCGGCGACATACACCTGGGCTTCTTCGGCGCCCCGGCGCAATACGCCTTCGACATCCGCCAACGCCTGGGCGGGCGTGCTCTGGAACACACGCTTGCCGACAAACCGCTGCATATCCACCGGGGTACTGCTGACCAGCAGCACCCACTCGGCATCATCAATCGTCGCCTGGGACAACTGGCGCTCCGGGCGCTGCACATCGACGACTTCAACACTGGTGTGCAAGCCCATGCGCTGGGCGGCGGCGTCCAGCAAGCGGGCGCACAGCACACTGGTGACCATGCCGTTCGGGCAGGCGGTAACAATGGCTAACTTCATCACAAACCCTCTTATTGTTCTGTCAGCGTGCGCACATCGACGCCGCTTTCGAGATGCGCCAACTGCGCGTCATCGCTGATGCCAAAACCGATCTGTGTCACTGCCATCGCGGCAATCGCCGTGGCCCGGCGCAGGGTGTGCTCCGGCGTGTCGCCACTGAGCAAACCGTGGAGCATCCCGGCCAGCAGCGAGTCGCCGGCGCCCACGGTACTGGCCACTGCCACTTTGGGCGGTGTGGCGTGCAGCGCCGCACCTGGGCGGTACCAAGTCACGCCTGCGGCCCCGTCGGAGACCACCACATGCTCGACACCTTGCTGATGCAGGCGGCTGATGGCATCGGTGGCGCTACCCAGGGCCTCGGCCAACTCTTCGGTATTGGGTTTGACCAGCCACGGGCCAACCTCCAACCCCAGGCGCAGCGCTTCGCCGCTGGTGTCCAGGGCCACTTTCAACCCGAGGTCTTTCAACGCCTCCAGCAGACCTTTAAACCACTGCGGGCTGACGCCGCGCGGCAGGCTACCGGCCACCACCACCGCATCGAACTCCGGGCCAATGATCGCGACCATCTTGAGCAGCGCTTTTAGCGCCTCTTCAGTCACCAGCGGCCCCGGTGCATTGATGTCGGTGACCCGCCCATCCTGTTCGGCAATCTTGATGTTGCTACGGGTTTCGCCGGGGACACGAATGAAGGCATCGCCAAACCCACGGCGCTTGATCAGCGCATTGAACGCCTGGGGGTTGGCACTGCCGAGGAACCCGCCCACGCTGACGTAATGGCCCAGGTCCGCCAGCACTTGCGCCACATTCACGCCCTTGCCCGCCGCGTGGGTGAGCATCGCCTCACTGCGATTGACCTCACCGGGTTGCAGGTGCGCCAGGCGTACCGTGAGGTCCAACGCCGGGTTCAGCGTCAGAGTCAGAATATTCGCCATCTACACGGCCTCCACTAGGGCACGCACTTCGGCAGGCGAACCCACCGCCAGTGCTTGTTGCGCCAGGCCTTGGGCCTCGCTCAGACTGAACTCACGCACCCGCGCCTTCACCTCGGGAATGCTGCGGGCCGACACGCTCAACTCATCCACACCCAGGCCGACCAGTACCGGCACCGCCAGCGGGTCCGCCGCCAATTCGCCGCACACGCCCACCCATTTGCCATGGGCATGGGCGGCGCGCACGGTGATGTCGATCAGTTGCAAAACTGCCGGGTGCAAGCCATCGGCCTGGGCCGACAGGGTTGGGTGGCCGCGGTCGATGGCCAGGGTGTACTGGGTCAGGTCGTTGGTGCCGACGCTGAAGAAGTCGACTTCCTTGGCGAGCACCGGCGCCAGCAACGCGGCTGAAGGCACTTCGATCATGATCCCCAGTTGCAGGTCCGCCATCGGGATCTCCAGGCGCAGGCGCTCGGTCATGTCCCGGGCGGCACGCCATTCATCCACGCTGCCGACCATGGGGAACATGATGCGCAGCGGGCGGTTATCCGCAGCACGCAGCAGCGCGCGCAGTTGCGCTTCCATGATCTGCGGGCGTTGCAGTGTCAGGCGAATGCCACGCACACCGAGGAAGGGGTTTTCCTCTTCGGCGATCGGCCAATAGGGCAAGGGCTTGTCGCCGCCCACATCCAGGGTGCGCACCACCAACGGGCGACCGTTGAGGCCGTCGAGTACGCGACGGTATTCGGCCTCCTGGGTGGCCTCGTCGGGCGCCTGGGGGTGGGCCATGAAAATCAGTTCGGTGCGCAGCAGGCCAATACCTTCGGCGCCCTGCTCCACTGCACTGGCCACGCCGGCGCTTTCACCAATGTTGGCGAACACTTCCACGGCGTGTCCGTCACGGGTCAGCGCCGGCTCATGGCGTTGGGCCGAAGCGGCTTGCAAGCGCTGTTCGCGACTGTCGCGCTCCACGGTGGCCCGTTGCAGGGTGGCGGCGTCGGGGTCCACATGCAGGCGACCGCGCTGGCCATCGAGCAACAGCGGCGTGCCGGCGTTGAGCAGTAATACCGCAGCGCCAGCACCGACCAAGGCCGGAATACCCAGGGCGCGGGCGACGATGGCACTGTGGGCGGTGGCGCCCCCCCGGGCGGTGAGAATGCCGGCAACGCGGGCCGGGTCCAGGCGTGCTACATCCGAAGGGCCGACTTCTTCCATCACCAGGATGTAGGGTTCGCTCGGTTCCTGCACGCTTTGAACGCCACACAACTGCGCCAGTACGCGGCGGCCGATGTCACGCAAGTCGGCAGCACGCTCGGCCAGCAAAGCATCCTGCAAGGCTTCCTGCTGCTTGGCGGCAGCTTCGATCACGCTCATCCAGGCGGCCTCGGCGCTTTCGCCTTGCTTGAGGCGGGTGTCGACTTCGTCGGTGAGTTCCGGGTCGTCGAGCATTTCCTGGTGGGTGATGAAAATCTCGCGGATGGCCTTGGCCTGGCTACGCTCGATCAGGCCCTGGATATCCGTGCGCACGTCGCTCAAGGCCGTGTGCAGGCGCTGGCGTTCGGCGGCGGCAGACTCGCCGCGCAAGGGGTAATCGAACACCTGTGGCACTTGGATGTGGGCCGGGCCGATGGCGATACCCGGCGCGGCGGCAATGGCCTGGAGTTGGCTACCGCTCACTGGCGCGCTAAGCACGGGTTCGATGTCGACCGGTGCTGGCTGTGCGCTCACGGTGGGCAAAGGCTCGACCTCTTCGCCAAGGCCCTCTTGCACGGCGGCCAAGAGGGCGGGCAATGCATCGCCGGCCACCGTCGGCTCGGCCACAAACTCCAGCACCTGGCCACGACGTGCGCCGAGGCTGAGCAACTTGCTCAAGCTTTTGACCGACACGGCGCCCACCGCGCCATCGACGATCCGCACGCGGATATCGCCATCAAAACTTTTCGCCAATTGGGCAAGGATCTTCGCCGGGCGTGCATGCAACCCGTGGGCGTTGGCCAGGGTAATGCGGGCGCTGGGCCAGTCCGGTGGCAGTTCACCGCCCAGCACTTCCAGCACCGCGCGGCTGCTGGTGGCGCGCCCCAACTCCTGGCCGCGCCCTTCAATCAGCAAGGCACACAGGCGTTCAAGCAGGGTCTGGTGCGCTTCACCGAGGCTCGCCAGGCAAAACAGGCCGTGCAAAGGCTGGCCGAGGTAGCGCATGGGTTTGTCCGGCGTCACAAAGGCCAGGCCCGGACGCTTGACCGTCTGCTCGCTGTGCAACCACCACAGGCCATCGCCCAGGGGCAGCGCGTCGACCTGCTGCAACACGGCGGCAAAGCCATTGCTCACACAGTCGGCCTGGCGCAGCAGGCGTGCACCGCGCCACACCAACTCTTCAAAATCATCGGCCGACACGCCCAGGCTGATCATCTGTGCATCCAGCGCCAGTTCCTGGGGCGCGCCTTGCAACAGTTTCAACAGGGCTTCGGCACTGCCAGCACGGCGCAAGGCCTGGCCCAGGTCGGTTTCACCGAGAGCACGAGTGAGCAGTTGCAGCAGGCGAAGGTGTTCATCGGATTTAGCCGCGATGCCAATCGCCAGGTAGACGATCTGGCCATCGCCCCAGTCCACCCCTTCGGGGAACTGCAGCAGGCGCACACCGGTGGAAAACACCTGGTCGCGGGTTTCTGGCGTGCCATGGGGAATGGCAATGCCTTGGCCGAGAAAGGTCGAGCCTTGGGCTTCACGGGCTTGCAAGCCACTGAGATAACCTTCGGCAACCAGGCCATCGGCCACTAATTTGTCAGCGAGCAGGTGCAAGGCAGCAGATTTATCCACAGCCACCTGGCCCATGGATATCTGCTCTACAGTGAGCTCAAGCATGCCGTTCTCCTAGTTAGTGCGACGGGCGCACTAGGTATTGTTGTAGGTAAATATGTTCAAAATTAACTGACTGAGCGGTCAATTGGCAGTGGTCACTCAGCGGCGAACATCGTAAAAATACGCTTGCTGAAACGTTTAATCTAGAATTTATGGCAGATTACGCGTTAATTGCGCAAGCTTGAAGGGCCACTCGGCGCTTGCTGTGGGACATGGGTCGAATGGTGGAATCGGTTACGATTGGACAAAATGTCGGGGCGAGCGCCAAAAAACAAGGAAATCCCGGTTTGAAACTCAGTGATATCGCACGTCTGGCCGGTGTGTCCGTTACCACCGCCAGCTATGTCATCAATGGCAAGGCCGAACAGCAGCGCATCAGCAACGCAACCGTTGAGCGTGTGCGTGCCGTGGTCCAGGCCCATGGCTTTACCCCCAACCCTCAAGCTGCCGGGCTGCGCAGCCGGCATACGCGCACCTTGGGGTTCATCCTGCCAGACCTGGAAAACCCCAGCTACGCACGCATCGCCAAATTGCTGGAACAAGGTGCGCGGGCGCGAGGCTATCAGTTGCTGATCGCCAGCTCCGATGATGAAGCGGACAGCGAACGCCAACTGCTGCAACTGTTCCGTGCCAGGCGTTGCGATGCGTTGTTCGTCGCCAGTTGCCTGCCGGCCAGCGATGACAGCTATCGCGAGCTGCAGGCCAAGGGGCTGCCGGTGATTGCCATCGACCGGGAGATGGAGCCGAACCAGTTCTGCTCCGTGGTCAGCGACGACCACCAGGCCTGCCAGCAACTCACCAGCAGCCTGCTACAACCGCTGCCCAAGCAGATCGCACTGATTGGCGCGCGGCCCGAACTGAGCATCAGCCAGGCACGTACCGCCGGTTTCCGGGATGCGCTGCAAGGCTTCACGGGCGAAGTGATTATCGAACAGGGCGAAGCCTTCAGCCGTGACTGCGGCCGAGAGCTGATGGAGCAACTGCTGCAACGCCTGGGGCATCTGCCGGACGCGCTGGTAACCACCTCCTACGTACTGCTGCAAGGCGTGTTCGACGCGCTGCATGACTTCCCGCTCAAGTCGCGGCCCCTGCGCCTGGGCACCTTCGGCGATACGCAGTTGCTGGATTTCCTGCCGCTGCCGGTCAACGCCATGGCCCAGCAACATCAGTTGATTGCCGAAACCGCCCTGCGTCTGGCCCTGGCCGCCATTGAAGAGGAACAGTACCAACCCGGCGTGCATGCGATTGGCCGGACCTTCAAGCAGCGTATCCACGAGGCCTGAGCGTGGAGCTGATCGACACCCACACGCACCTGGACTTCGAGGACTTCGAGCAGGATCGCTCACATGTCCTCGCCCACAGCCGTGAACTCGGCGTGCGGCGCCTGGTGGTGCTGGGGGTGTACCAGAAAAATTGGCAGCGGCTGTGGGACTTGGTGCAACAGGACGAGGGCCTGTTCGCCGCCTTCGGCTTGCACCCGGTGTATCTCGATGAGCATCGCCCTGCCGACCTGCTGGAGCTGGGCGACTGGTTGACGCGCCTGCATGGCCACCGGCAACTGTGCGCCGTGGGCGAAATTGGCCTGGATTACTTTCTGGAACAGTTGGACCACGAGCGCCAGCAACGGCTGTTTGAAGCCCAACTGAAACTCGCGGTGGATTTCCAACTGCCGGCTTTGCTCCACGTTCGCCGCAGCCACGCCGCCGTGATTGCCACCCTCAAGCGCATCCGCGTGCCCAGAGGCGGCATCATCCATGCGTTCGCCGGCAGCGCTGAAGAGGCACGCGAGTACATCAAGCTTGGGTTCAAACTGGGCCTGGGCGGCGCTGCCACCTGGCCCCAGGCCCTGCGCATGCACCGGGTACTGGCGCAGTTGCCACTCGACGTCGTGGTGCTGGAAACCGACTCGCCGGATATGGCCCCAGCCATGTACCCCAACCAGCGCAATAGCCCGCAGCACCTGCCGCAGATCTGCACGGCCCTGGCCGAGCGCATGGGTATCAGCCCTTTATTGCTGGCTGAGGCGAGCACACGCAATGCGTGCGAGCTGTTCAACTGGTAGCGGGCTGATGACCTGCAACTTCAAGGTCATTGTCTGTCGATGGCGGGCATAGCGCACCACCAGCAAATGGCTCAGCACGGCGACCAGCGAAATGTTCAGTTGCCCGATCACACTGAGCAGCCCCAACCATTCAGCGACCAAGGCCATCAGCAAGGTTGCGCACGTCAGCATGATCATGCTCGGCCGCACCAGCGCCCAGTGGTCCAGGGCCTTGAATTGGCGCAACTGCTTGACGCACTCCAACTGCAACCCGCAGTGGCAATACGTACAATCAAACGGTATATCAATGGCAATGGCGTTCAGTTGCCAGGGCTTGAGCTCAAACGTCATGTTGCATTGGGCGCAATGCCCTTTGATACCGATTGCGGCGGCCATCGTTTTGTCCCCTCGTGACCGTGACGGATGAAATAAATTTTCACCTATTCACGCCCCGATAAAACACGCATCGGTAAATCAGGACATAAGCCACATGGCCCGCCGCTTCGTCCTTCAGAACCTCCCTACACCCGAAACGCGCCAATCAATTGCTTCAACTCAACCACCTGGGTTGCCAGTTGCCGACTGGCCGCTTCCGTGTGCTGCGCGCCTTGCGCCGCATGCTCGCCGGCGCGGTTGATTTCGACAATGTTCTGGTCGATGTCGTGGGCGACCGCCGTTTGCTGCTCCACGGCGGCGGCGATCTGCTGGTTCTGATCGACGATCATCCCAACCGCCCCCAGGATATTTTCCAGGGCTTGCTGGACTTTTTCCGACTGCCCTACCGTGCCATTCGCCATTTCATGGCTGCTGCCCATGGCCTTCACCGCTGCACCGACGCCGCTGTGCAAGCGGAGGATCATCTGCTCGATTTCCTCGGTGGAGTGCTGGGTGCGCCGAGCCAGGGTGCGCACCTCGTCGGCCACCACCGCAAACCCGCGCCCTTGGTCACCGGCGCGCGCCGCTTCGATGGCCGCGTTGAGCGCCAGCAGGTTGGTCTGCTCGGCGATGCTCTTGATCACCTCCAGCACGCTGCTGATGGACTGGCTGTCGGTAGCCAGTTGGTTGATCACCCGCACCGATTCGTCGATCTCCGCCGCCAGGCGCGCGATGCCGCCTTGCTGGGATTGCACCAGCGCACGCCCGCTGACGGTTTCATCGTTGACGCTCTGGGCACTGCTGACCGCCGCCGCCGCGCTGCGCGCCACCTCCTGGGCGGTGGCGGACATCTGGTTCATCGCCGTCGCCACTTGCTCGATCTGGCTGCGCTGGCCGGACACCGCCTGGTTACTCTGTGCCGACACCGCCTGCACCTGGCCGGCCTGCAACTCCACCTGGCTGACCGTATGCCCAACACGCTCGATCAGGTCATGAATCTTGGCCACGGTGCCATTGAACACCTGGCCCAGGTCGCCCAGTTCGTCACGGCTTTGCGCAACGAAGGTGACCGTCATGTCACCTGCCGCCACTTTGTCCATCATCGCCCCCAGGCGCCGCAAGGTGGTGCGGGTGGAGACAAAGAAACCGGCATAGAGATAGAAAATCAGCGCAAACACCGCCGCCAGGGCCGTGACCAGCAACACCATATGCAAACGGTTCTGCGCCAGGCGCTGCTGCAACTGCTGCCCGAGGAACGCCAGGGTGGCGTCATCCAATTGATAGGTCTTGGCCATCAGTTGGCTGACGCCGTCATAAAAGCCCTGCCAAGGCGCGTCGAGGGTCTCGGCCATCACCACCTGCTCTTCGAAAAACTCACTGCCTTGCTTAAGGCTCGCCTGGCTGGCTTGCGCCGAGACGTCGAGGGCGGCGTGCGCGGCCTTGCTGGCGCCCAGCGCGTCCTGCAGCTTCAGGCCATATTCACCGTGGAGTTTTTCCAGTTGCTGCAACAGTTCGTCAAAACGGGTGCTGGAGGACGAATTGATAAAGCCCTGCCCCAGGGAGTACGCGCCCATGGCACGGCCTTCACCCAAGGCCTGGGTGACTTGAGGAGTGACAGTGGTGACCAGGTCGCTGAGCTGGCGCAGATCACTTTGCGGATCACGGCTCAAGCCGGCTTGGCTGGCAATGATCTGGCTGAACATCTGGGCCTGGTTGAGTAACTTGCTAATCAACGCCGCTTTGTTGAGCAGTGAGGTTTCCTGCTGCTGGGCCTTGAACGCGGCGATCAGTTCGTCACGCTTACTGTCGAAGACGGCAACTTGCTCGGGCTGGGTCGCAATGGCGCGCAAGCCCTGCAAGCGCTCCACTACACTCGCTTCCAAAGCGCTGATTCTGGTCTCCAGGTCTGCCGCTTTGCCGGACTGGCCGAGGGTCGCGTTGATCTGAACCTGGTTGTTGAGGGTTTCCAGCTCGCGACGCAACGCCAGGCTGCTGCCGAGCAGGTCAAGGCTTTGCAGTTCGACGCGGGTGCCCTGGTATTCACGCCACGAGTCGCGCACCAGGTAATAGTTGGTCGCCAGCATCGGCAGCAGGAACAGCACGCTGATCAGGCTGAACTTCATGCCGAAGCTCAGGCGGTTCATCAGCGCGACGGCGGGATAGAGCAAGCTCTTCACAGGTGACCTCCCCTTCTTTTATTTTTATTGAGGCGCAGGGCGGCGGCAGATAGCCACTATTTGGCGCTCTATCTGTATAGCTCAATTCGAAAGGGAGTTTTGTAACGTAAGGTTAACGGCGTGTCTGGAGGCCCTAACGCCATGTAGGAGCGAGCTTGCTCGCGAAAAACTTAACGACGCCGCGTTTATTCAGGAAGCGCGCGTTATCGTTGAGGTTTTTCGCGAGCAAGCTCGCTCCTACAAATCAGGGGAGTACCGTCCAGATGGCAAACCCGGCATACCACAGCACCGCCGCACGCAGCAGCAGTTCCCACAGGCGATCCAGGCTGTTGATGCCATCGGCCCCCACCACTGGCGGCGGGATTTCCGCAGCGGCCAGGCCGACTTTTTCCACCAGCTGTGCCGCGCTGATGTCCCAGCTCAGCAGTTCGTGGAGCATCACACGGCTGACCCCGACGAAATTGCCCACCAAGGCAAAGCTGGCCGCCAGCAGGCGTACCGGCAACCAGTCAAACGCGTGACGCAATTGCGTGGCGCGCTCGGCCACCAAGGGGTTCTGGCTGTGTTCGCTGGCCAGCGCCAACAGGCGGTACGCCAGGGCGGCCACCGGGCCCAGCAGGAAATACCAGAAAATCACCGCAAAGAAGCTTTGGTACGCCTGCCACAGCAGGTAGCCCTGGACGCGCTCCAGCAGTTGCTCGCCACTGTCGGCGCCAAGCTTGAGGTCGCGTTCGGCCACATGCTCGGCCGCTTGCAGGTCACCGCGCCGCCAGGCATCACGAAACGGCCCCAGCCCTGCCAATAGGTCGCCACGGCCCAGGCTATAGATCACCACCAGCAAATGCACCGGCAATGCCAACAGGCCATAGGCCACCGGTTCCAGCACCAGCAACAGCAACGCCAGCAATGCCACTGGCAACAGCACCAATACCAGCAGGATCAACCAGGGCCGCTTGCCCGTGCGCGGGCTCGATTCCAGCTTGGCCAGTTCACGCAGCCATCCGCCGTCACGCTGCAACCGCAGGCGCAAGGCCGAAAACTTCTCGATCCATACCGCCAGCACCAACACCAGGAAACTCATCGTTCGTGTCCTCCATCCTGCAGGGCGCTGCGAAAGCGCGTCCAATCAAAAGCGGGGCCCGGGTCGGTCTTGCGCCCCGGAGCGATGTCGCTATGACCACAAATATTTTGGTAGGTGATATCTGGGTAAGCGGCCAGCAGTTGGCGCGTCAGGTCGATCAACGCCGCGTACTGGGCATCGGTGAACGGCAGGTCGTCCGTACCTTCCAGCTCGATCCCAAGGGAAAAATCGTTGCACACCTCGCGCCCCTTGAAGCAGGAGATACCGGCATGCCAGGCCCGGTCGCGGCACGAAACAAATTGCGTCACAGTGCCGTCACGTTCAATCAGAAAATGCGCAGACACCCGTAGGCTGGCTATCCCTTCAAAGTAGGGATGCTCTGAAATATCCAGGCGGTTCTGGAAAAACTCCTGCACCTTGCCGGTCTTGAACTGCGCCGGAGGCAAACTGATGTTGTGCACCACCAACAGCGAGATTTCGCCTTCAGGGCGCTCGTTGAAGTTGGGCGAAGGGCAATGACGAATGCCCTGGCACCAACCGCTGGCGGGGTCCAACTGCATACAGGCTCCTAGAGTGAGACGAGGTGTGACCAGTATGCCGCGTTCCACCCTGCGGTTGCGATCACTTGCCGCGATTGAGTTGCCGCAGGTTACCCACCACGGCTGTCAGCGCACGTTCGAACAGCGGGCCATCGTCCAAGCTGTGCAGGACGCCCTGCTTGAACGCCAGGGCTAACTGGCACGCGCTTTTCTCCAGGACCTTGAGGCCCGTGCGGCTGACAAAAATATAGGTATCGGCGGGCGGCATGATTGCGGTCAACTTGCAGCGCAGGGTACCGGCTTCATGTTGCTGCAACGCAACCCAGGCACCGACTCGCAACTGCTGGACCTTGAGCAGGTCGGGATCGTCAGGGGGCATTGATTCGTCGGCGGCCGGCGGGCCAGCGTCCAGGGTAAAAGGCTCGCGGACTTCGACCAGTACCTCGCCGTCGAGCGGCTGAACATGCAGAGCCTGCAACCGCAGGAAAAACTCGCGGGTACTGAAAGGATCGAACGCCGCACCGGCCAACCCGTCACGCAATGCTTTGAGCAGCCCGGGTAATTGCTCCAGCAAACGCCGGCCGGCTTCGGTGTCTTCACGCAGGCCCACGCTCCAGAGCAATTCATCCAGGGTGCGTAGCGCCGCCTGCCATTGCAGCGATTGTTCGCCGTGCTTGAGAACGGCCACTAACAGCACCTGGCTCCAGGCTTGCTGCACAAATTGCAGCACCGATGCCGGCAAGGTTTTGCCCGCGAGCCGCCGATTGAGCACCTGCGCCACACGTTGACGCGCCACCTGGGTATGCAGGCGCTCTTGCTCGGCGTCACGGGTATGCCGCTCAAGACGTTCACTGCGTGTGCGCTCTTGGGCTGTAATTGCGCTGAACGTGGTGAGCAACTGGGAGAAAATCGCCGGATCTTCGACGTACTCATTCAGCAACCGCTGTACGAGTTGCTCGATACACAGATAGAGGTTGTCCCGTGGGTAGTCATGGGGCGGGCTCCAGCCGATGACGGCGCTCGCGATGTCATTGAGCAAGCGCCGCGCCGGATGCTGCGTGCAACTGAGCAGGCTCTTGTCCAGCACCGCCACTTTCAGCAGCGGGATCTGCAAGCGGGCGATCAGCGCCTTGAAAGCGTCCGGCACACTGCTGTCATCGAGCATGAACTCGAACAGCATGGCCACCAGATTGATCACATCTTCGTCTGCTTCTTCCAACACCCGCGACTTGCCACTTTTGACACTGACCCGGGTGAGCAACTGTTCAAGCTGGCTGCGCAGGTCGAAATCGTCCTCGCACTCCGGCTCCGGTACATATTGCTGCAAATGCGACAGCAGGCGCAGCAGATCGCGGGTGGCAATGGGTTGCGGCTCGGCGCTGGCTTCAAGGGTCGGGGCCACGCTGCCACGCACGGCTACCAGCAGCGTCTGCAAGGCGCTGAACGCTTGCTGGCCGCTTTTATCCAGCGGCGGGTCGGCCACCGCTTGGCCGGTGCAGTCCTGGTGCTCCCGGGCCGCACGCCCGCCGGCTCGACGGGACGGGACCGCTTTGAGTTCCGGCAATACGCCAGTGGCGATCAGCAATTGGTTGGCCTCGCCATACAACAGGTCGGCGTCACTGAGCACGTACTTCTCAAACAGCTTGAGCATGACCAGCTTGACGCGGATCTCCACCCCCAGGCTACGCCCTGCCTGCAGGAAAAAATCGCAAAGCCGCGCCGGGCCCAAGGGGTTTTCCGGATCATCCAGGCGCCTGCCAAGCAGTTCACTCAAGCGCGCGTTCAATTGCCCCAGCGCCAAGCCATCACGGTGGCGCACCCGACCGAGCATCGCCTCCAGGGCCACGGCTTTTTCCACGTCATCGGCGCTGGTGCCGGGTACCGCCTCATAAGACACCAGCGGCACCAGGTGCGCCCCGCTGCACCGGGCCTGGCCCAGGTTGGCGAACGCCACGAACAACTGCTCCATGAACACGCGTTCGAAGTTCTTGCGCTTGAGGCGCAGGTCGCGCATGGCCTCGAAAAAAATATGATGGTCGACGGTGCTACGGGCCTTTTCGGCCATTTCAAACAGGGTGTCGTCGGCGTTATCGAACAGTTCCTGCAAACCCTGTTGCAGCTGTTGCGCAGCCTTGTCACGCACCTGCAGCAACACCACCGGCAGGCGCGCGAGCGGCGATGGCGTGGCCTGTGCCCTGTTGATAGGCACCACCTTCCCGTCATTGTGCATCCTGGCCTCCTGAAACGGCGGTTTTGAGAGGTGGAAAAGACCGGGAGCAGGCCCGGCAGGCCCTGCAAATATCCCGGCTACCACCAAGACGTCAAAGCTATGACGCCAATTGCAAGGCGCGAGATTATCTGGCAAACGAGGGCAGTTGCGCCAGCACACTCTGACTTTGTGCGGTAAATGAGTGGCGAGCCTGGGTTAGAACGCACGCTGGCCCTATAATCGAGGCACTTTGTTTGTGGAGCCTGTTATGCCGAACCTCCGTCTTGCCGACCTCACCGCCGAAATCGAAGCCAACGTGCGCCGCGCACTGCTGGAAGACATCGGCAGTGGTGACATCACCGCGCAGTTGATCCCGGCCGAACGGCTGGCCAAGGCCACGATCATTACCCGTGAAGCGGCCGTGATTGCCGGTACGGCCTGGGTGGATGCAGTGTTTCGTCAACTGGACCCACGGGTCGCCGTGCATTGGCAGGTAGCTGACGGTGAACGTGTCAGCCCCAACCAGGCGCTGTTCCACCTTGAAGGCCCGGCACGCTCGCTGCTCACGGGTGAACGCAGTGCGCTGAATTTTTTGCAGATGCTGTCAGGTGTAGCCACCCGAGCGCAGTTCCTGGCGGACTTTGTCGCGAGCACCCAGGTCAAACTGCTGGACACCCGCAAGACACTCCCAGGTCTGCGTTTGGCGCAGAAGTACGCGGTGACCTGCGGCGGTTGCCACAACCACCGCATCGGGCTGTATGACGCGTTCCTGATCAAGGAAAACCACATCGCTGCCTGCGGTGGTATTGCCCAAGCGATTACGGCCGCCCACGAGATCGCCCCGGGCAAGCCGGTGGAAATCGAAGTGGAAAGCCTGGAAGAGTTGCGCGAAGCCCTGGCGGCGGGTGCCGACATCATCATGCTGGATGAACTGAGCCTGGACGACATGCGCGAAGCCGTGCGCCTGAACGCCGGCAAGGCCAAGCTGGAAGCCAGCGGCGGGATCAATGAAACCACCTTGCTGCCTATCGCTGAAACCGGCGTGGACTACATCTCCATCGGGGCGATGACCAAGGATGTGAAGGCGGTGGACCTGTCGATGCGCCTCAGTATCTGAAGATGCCGTAACTGTAGGAGCGAGCTTGCTCGCGAAAAACCCTAACGATAACGCGTACCTCTGGGGGCACGCGGTGGTCTTGAGTTTTTCGCGAGCAAGCCCGCTCCTACAGGCTGCTTTTAGACGACGAGGTTATTCATCTCGCAGTACTCGTCCCAATCGACACCCAGCACCTCGGCCGCCTCTTTGTGCAAGGCCAACCGCGCGGCTTCGAATTCTTCGGGTGTCGTGGTGTACTTGAGGGTCAGCTCCCAAGGCTGGAGGCTCTGGCTCTCGGCCTCGTCCTCGAATGCCCACTGAATCTGGTCGCGCTGATCATCGGCACTCAGGTCCTTGATCTCTTCTTTTAGCTGCGGCGTGTCCTCAAGGTAGTGCTTGAGCGCTTGTTCGTGCCGCGCTTCCTGGGTCATTTCAGTCGTGGTCATGTTGTTCTCTTAGATCGAGGAATGGGAATGCATCTGGGTCTTCAAGGTTGCGCAGATACAAAAGAGCGGGCGCAAATGCCCGGCTCACCTGGCCTTCAGAACCATTCTGGGATCATCTGAAAACATTGCCGTTGAAACAGTGGTGCCTGTGGTGCCCGAGACAGGAATCGAACCTGCGACCTTCGCGTTACGAGTGCGCTGCTCTACCGGCTGAGCTACACGGGCGGTGGGCTAAAGCTAGCACTGCATTGGGCATGCAGCAACTTGCTCGCTCACCGCCCGGCGACTGTCACGCGCCGTTGGCGCCGCAACCCTTGGCAGCATACTGAGGCTCTACCGTGGTGGCACAGCTCCAGCCGCTGGTGGCGCTGCGGGTCAGGGTGATGGTCTTGCCGAGCACGGGCGCGGGCGCATCGAGGATTTCACAACGGATAGTACCGACGCCCGAGGCCACATCGCCCGTCACTTCGATAGTGCAGTTGGCGGTAGGGCTGGTTCCACCGATCAGCGGCAGCTTCGGCACTTCGCCCTGATTGATAGCGTCCTCGTAGCCGGCCTTTAACGCGCTGATTTCAGCCAACCCCGCGGTGAACTTGGCCTTGGCCTGGTGCTTGGTGTACATGGGCAGACCGATGGTGGCCAAAATGCCGATGATTGCCACGACAATCAACAACTCGATCAAGGTAAAACCTTTTTGACGCATCTCTTTCACTCTCCAGAATAGAACCATGACAAGGCGCGTCCTGCGCCCCGTAGTGTGCAACGGCGCCAGTGTACTCATCCCCACGCAGCCGTTCGCCTGCAAGACGCACAATCTGACATTTTATCGCCCAGCACCAGCCTGCCCGACTCCGCCACCTGACTAAGCTATAAATTCTTCACGACCTGGGTGCGCCAACCTCACATGAACGACACTCCAACAATCTATGCCTGGGAGGGCATCAACCGCAAAGGGCGCCGGGTATCCGGGCAAATCGCCGGGCATAACCTTGCGCTGATCAAGGTACAACTTCGCCAGCAAGGGATCTGCCCCGAGCGTGTGCGCAAAAAATCTTGTGCACTGCCAACCTTCAAGACGCGCATAACGCCTGTGGATATCGCCCTGTTCACTCGCCAGTTGGCCACCTTGCTCAAGGCCGGCATCCCGCTGCTGCAAGCCTTCGACATCATCAGTGAAGGCGTCGAAAACCCACAGCTGCGCGAACTGGTGAAGGCGTTGAAACAGCATATTGCCAGCGGCCACCCGTTGGCCGCTGCCCTGCGTCAGTATCCCCGCCACTTCGATGAGCTGTACTGCAATCTGGTAGCGGCTGGCGAAATGGCCGGTGCCTTGGAAACCCTACTGGAGCGCGTGGCGATTCATCTGGAAAAAAGCCAACGGCTCAAAACCAGGATCAAGAAAGCCATGACCTACCCTATCGCAGTACTGGTAATTGCCACAGGGGTGAGCACAGTGCTGTTGATCCATGTGGTGCCGCAATTCCAGAACTTGTTCGCCGGGGTCAACGGCCAATTGCCGGGGTTTACCTTGGGGGTCATCGCGCTGTCGGAACTGCTGCAACAGGCGTGGTGGATGCTGGGGCTGGGTGTGGGCGCGGCGCTGGTTGCGGGGCGCCACGCCTACCGTACTCACCCGGGGTTTCGCCATGGGTGGGCAGCAGGTTTGTTGAAAGTGCCCGTGGCAGGCAAACTGCTGCACAAATCCGCGGTCGCCCGCTACGCTCGCACGCTATCCACTACGTTTGCGGCGGGCGTTCCTCTGGTACAGGCATTGGGTTCGGTGGCTGGCGCCGTCGGTCATGGCCCCTTCAAACAGGCAATCGAACGTATGCGCCATGATGTATCCACAGGCATGCAGTTGAATCAATCCATGCATAACAGCGGCCTGTTCCCAGGCATGGCGATCCAGATGACCGCAATCGGTGAGGAGTCCGGCACCCTGGACCGCATGCTGGAAAAAGTCGCGAACCACTACGAGTCAGACGTGGACACCTTGGTCGACAACCTCACCAGCCTGATGGAGCCGCTGATCATGGTGGTATTGGGGGGGATTGTCGGCGCGCTGGTAGTCGCCATGTACTTGCCGGTATTCCAATTGGGGACGGCGTTTTGAGCCTGTTGCTGAGCGAACATCCCTGGGCGCTTGTAGGCCTGGCGCTGGTGTTGGGCCTGATCGTCGGCAGCTTCCTCAATGTGCTGGTGTGGCGCCTGCCCAAAATGCTCGAGCGGGAGTGGCGTGCCCAGGCCCATGAGATTCTGGAGTTGCCAGCCGAGCCCGGTGGGCCGGCCTATAACCTGATGCGCCCCAACTCATGCTGCCCGCACTGCAATCAACCGATTCGGCCTTGGGAAAATATCCCGGTGCTCAGCTACCTGCTGCTCCGGGGGCATTGTGCCCACTGCCGCGAACCCATCGGCCTGCGTTACCCCCTCACCGAACTGGCCTGCGCGCTGATCTCAACCGCTGTCGCCTGGCACTTCGGCTTCGGCTGGCAAGCCGGCGCGGTGATGCTGTTGAGTTGGGGCTTGCTGGGGATGAGCCTGATTGATCTGGACCACCAACTGCTGCCGGATGTGCTGGTGCTGCCGCTGCTATGGCTGGGGCTGATCCTCAACAGCGCTGACCTGCTGACGCCCCTGCCCGATGCAGTATGGGGCGCGGTCATCGGCTACATGAGCTTGTGGAGCCTGTTCTGGCTCTTCAAGCTGGCCACTGGCAAGGACGGCATGGGCCATGGCGACTTCAAATTATTGGCCTTGCTGGGAGCCTGGGGCGGCTGGCAGATTTTGCCGATGACCCTGCTGATGGCCTCGCTGCTGGGCGTGTTTGCCGGGTTGATTCTGTTGCGTTTGCGTAAGGCCCAGGTGTCAGCGCCAATGCCGTTTGGCCCCTGCCTGGCAATTGCCGGCTGGATTGCATTGCTCTGGGGTGGTCAAATAACCGACTTCTATTTGCAGTCTGTCGGTTTCAGATGACCACTTCTGTTGCAACACCCTGGATTCTTGGGCTCACGGGCGGCATTGGCAGCGGCAAAAGCGCTGCGGCCGAGCACTTTATTAAGCTGGGCATCGACCTGGTGGACGCCGATCACGCCGCGCGCTGGGTGGTCGAACCTGGCCGCCCGGCGCTGGCGCGCATTGCCGAACATTTCGGCGCCAGCGTGCTGCAAGCCGACGGCCAACTGGACCGTGCCGCGCTGCGCAAACTGATCTTTGAGGTCCCACAAGAGCGCCTGTGGCTGGAAGCCTTGCTGCACCCGCTGATCGCCGAGGAAATTCGCAGCCACCTGGCACGCGCCCAGTCGCCCTACGCGATCCTGGTGTCACCGCTGCTGATCGAATCCGGACAGTACAGCATGACCCAGCGCATCCTGGTGATCGACGTGCCGCAATCGCTGCAGATTCAGCGTACCCTGCAGCGCGATGGCATCAGCGAACAACAGGTGCAGGCGATTCTCAAGGCCCAGTCCAGCCGCGAAGACCGCCTGAACCATGCCGATGACGTGCTGGTCAACGATAAGGACCTGGCCTGGCTGCACGGCGAGGTCGAGCGACTGCACCACTTTTACCTTACTTTGCGTGGAGGCCGATCATGAGCCAACCCTTGACCGTCGACTGCCCAACCTGCGGTGCCCCCGTGGAATGGAAAGCGACCAACCTCAACCGGCCGTTCTGCTCGGACCGTTGCAAACTTATCGACCTGGGTGCCTGGGCCGCTGAAGAACACAAGATTCCCGTGGCCCCTGACGCCGAAGATGAACTGTTTTCCGAAGACCTGCCGCCGCGCCACTAAGGCCGCATAAAGGCATATTCCTGCTGGTCGTCGAGGTTTTCTGCAAGGTATTGCAACTCGTCGGCCAGGTCTTCAAAGCTGCGTACACCCTTGCTTTGCTGCACCACTGCGCTGAGCATGGCGCGCAAGGTCAAACCGGGGTCAAAACCGATTTCCTGCGCTGCATCCTGGCTTCTGCGCAACTCCTGCCGTGCCCATTCATACACACTCATGATTCGTGCTCCTGAAAATTTTGCCGAGCATGGACCTGCGCCGCTGCCTGGCATTTGACCTGGATCAACGCCGCGAATCGTCATCCTTCCAGGGCGCCGAGAGGTAGCGGGTGCGGTTGAAGGTCTCCAGCCATTCGGGGCAAAACACCACCAATGCGCTGATGACCATGCCGTTGATAAAGGCTTCGGGAAAGATGATCAGCCACAGGTAACCGACAAAATCCTCCAGCCATTGCGGCATCGCAAAAAGGCCGTCGAACCACAGCAGGCCCAGGCCGGCCAACAGGCACAGCAATGCCGACAGTGCGGCAGCAAAAAAGCCCGAACAGAAGATATACACAAAGGGGTTTCGCGGCTGCGCCCGCTCTACCAACAGCGCGCACCCTTCGGTGACCAGCACCGGCAGCACGATCAGGAGCAGGCCATTGACGCCAAGCGCGGCCAGATCCTGGCGCCCCAACAGCATCAAGCCAAGCTGGGCGGCAAAGCCACCGACGATTGCCAGCGGCCAATCGAGCAGCAAGGTCACGGCGGTCATACCGATAAAGTGATAGGACACACCGGTATCGAAATCCCGCCGCACCAGCCACAGCATGAACAGTGCGAACACCGTGCCGAACAGCAAATGCTGGCGCCGCCGGTCGGCAAACAGCTCCACCCAGGGCGAGCGCAGGATCGCCCACATCACCACGGGCGCATACACCAGCCAGCCGATACCGAGGGTCTGGGGTGCCAGAACCGCTGCACTGATCACGGACGCTCTGCCTTAACCAAAAAACTCATCACACACCTCGTCCCTGGGCCTGTTTCATGTGAGCATTCTACACCCGCGTTTTAAGGCAAGACTTCCTGTGGTCATCATTTGAACGCTAAGCTGCGACTATGGATGACTCAGATTATTTGCGCCTGCTCACCGTAGCAGCCGAACAAGCCAACGCATTCCTGTCCAATGCCCGCAAGTGGGAGCGTGAGCGTTGGGTCTGCCAGCGCCTGCTGCAAGGCTTGAACGTGCCCTACCGTGTCGAAGAATTTCACGCAGCGGGCCAGGAGCCGCCCGACGTGCTGTTTCGCGACGCCAGCTTCGAGGTCTTTTTTGTGCTGGACGAGGGCCGTCGCCTGAACGACGAGTGGCGCGATGAGTTGCTGCGCAGGCGCAGTGCTTTCTCCCTGAGCCAACTGGTACGGCGCGAAGCCAAGCCACGGCGCATCCCCGCCCATGAGTACCTGCTGCGCCTGGCCCCCACACTGCGTAAAAAAGCTCACAACTACAAAGAACGCGGCATGGACTTGGGTGAGTTGGACTTGATTGCGTTTACCAGCCTCAAACGCGAGGTGCTGGACCTCAACAGCCATTTTCCGCCGCCGACCGAATACCTGCGTCAGGGCTGGCGCTCGCTATCGCTAGTGGGGCCGACATTCGCGCGGGTCCTGTTCGCCCATCCCGACGCGCCGGACTTCTTGCGCAACAACCTGGGCCGCAGCATAGTGTTTGATGTCGGCATCAGCCTGTGATGCCCCTGGCTGTAACGTGGCGCCCCTTTGCAACGTCTACCTGACGAGGCCTTTATGACCAGCCGCCTGAAACCCGATGACCAAGAGCGTGTCGAAGAGTACCTGCAACTCTCCCAGAACAGAGTCGAGCGCAAGCCTTTCCGGCCGTGGCTGCTCCTCTGCGTGGTGCTGGTAGTGGTGATCGGGCTCGGTGCGCTGAGCCGCCTATTGAGTTACCTGACGCTATGAGCCGCCTGGCGCTCGCGAGGGTAACTGCTCCGATTTCTTTTAGCCTTGCGAGATATCCCCATGACCCATCGTATTATTATCGTCGGCGGCGGTGCCGGCGGCCTGGAGTTGGCTACCCGCCTGGGTAAGACCCTGGGCAAGCGTGGCAAGGCCAGCATCACGCTGGTCGACACCAACCTGACCCACATCTGGAAGCCCTTGCTGCACGAAGTGGCGGCCGGCTCGCTGAATTCCTCGGAAGACGAACTCAACTACGTCGCCCAAGCCAAATGGAACCACTTCGAGTTCCAGCTGGGCCGTATGAGCGGGCTTGACCGTGAACAGAAGAAAATCCAGCTGGCCGCCACCCTCGACGAAGAAGGCCGCGAACTGGTGCCCGCCCGCGTGCTGGGCTACGACAGCCTGGTGATTGCGGTAGGCAGCACCACCAACGATTTCGGCACCGAGGGCGCGGCGCAACATTGCCTGTTCCTCGACACCCGCAAGCAGGCCGAGCGCTTCCACCAGCAACTGCTCAACCACTACCTGCGCGCCCATGCAGGCCAAACCGACGCCGTTGAACAGATCAGCGTCGCCATCGTCGGCGCCGGTGCCACCGGGGTTGAGCTGGCCGCCGAGCTGCATAACGCCGCCCATGAGCTGGCGGCTTATGGCCTGGACCGTATCAAGCCGGAAAACATGCACATCACCCTGATCGAAGCCGGCCCGCGTGTACTGCCTGCCCTGCCGGAGCGGATCGGTGGGCCAGTGCATAAGACCCTGGAGAAACTAGGGGTGACGGTACTGACCAACTCGGCAGTCAGTGAAGTAACCGCCGACGCCCTGATTACCAGCAGCGGCCAGGTGATCCCGGCTAGCCTCAAGGTCTGGGCGGCCGGTATTCGCGCACCTGGCTTCCTCAAGGACATCGACGGCCTGGAAACCAACCGCATCAACCAGCTGCAAGTCCTGCAAACCCTGCAAACCACCCGCGACGAAAACATCTTCGCCTTTGGTGATTGCGCCGCCTGCCCACAACCGGGCACCGACCGCAATGTGCCACCGCGAGCCCAAGCCGCTCACCAGCAGGCGTCATTGCTGGCCAAATCGCTCAAGCTGCGGATTGAAGGCAAGGAGCTGCCGACCTACAAGTACACCGACTACGGCTCGCTGATCTCGCTGTCGCGCTTTTCCGCGGTGGGTAACCTGATGGGCAATTTGACGGGCAGTGTGATGCTGGAAGGCTGGCTGGCGCGGATGTTCTACGTGTCGCTGTACCGCATGCACCAGATGGCGCTGTATGGGTTCTTCCGCACGGCGATGCTGATGCTGGGCAGCAAGATCGGCCGCGGCACCGAGCCGCGCCTTAAATTGCATTAACAACGCATAACACCTGTGGGGGGCAAGTTAAGCGAATCTTGCCCCTTGTAGGAGCGAGCTTGCTCGCGAAAAACGTCAACGATAACGCGGGCTTTCTAAGTGAACGCGGCGCCTGTGAGTTTTTCGCGAGCAAGCTCGCTCCTACAACAACAGGCAAAAAAAATCCCCGTATCTTTCGATACGAGGATTTTTAATATGGTCGGGGTAGGGGGATTCGAACTCCCGACATCCTGCTCCCAAAGCAGGCGCGCTACCGGACTGCGCTATACCCCGGTAATAAAAAGGCGACCTTTCAGTCGCCTTCTTCGATCAGCGCTTTTGGCCTCTGATCTTAAGATTCGATTCCAGCCTGAACTGGTCTCAAAAATGGTGGGTCGTGTGGGATTCGAACCTACGACCAATTGGTTAAAAGACAATTGGTTTTAGTGCTTCATAGCCCAGGATCGTGTTCGCTACACATAGCTGTTTCCGTGGCCTCGCAGCCTCTAATGAACCCACATTAGAGGCTCCAAACCATGAAAATCTCTGCGGTCGTTTCGACCAAAGGCGGCGTAGGCAAAACTACCATCGAGGCCAACCTCGGCGCTTTTTGTGCGGATGCAGGCCTGCGCGTGCTCATGATCGACCTAGATCCTGCACAGCCTTCGCTCTCCTCGTATTACCAATTGGTCGATGAAGCTCAAGGAGGCATCTACGACCTGCTGGCATTCAATATCACCGAATCAGCCAAGATCATATCCAGCACCACGATACCAAACCTGTCGCTTGTCATTTCCAACGACATCAACAACCAACTGAACAGCCTGATCCTGCAAGCACCTGACGGACGGTTGCGACTCGCCAACCTGATGCCGGGCTTCAAAGATCATTTCGACCTGGTACTGATTGACACCCAAGGCGCCAGGTCGGCAATGCTCGAAATGGTGGTCCTAGCCTCTGATTTGGTCATATCCCCACTTCCGCCCAATATGCTCGCTGCACGGGAGTTCAGCCGGGGATCCATGCAGATGCTGGACGGCCTGCGCGCCTATGGGCGCCTGGGCATGAAAATCCCTCCTGTGCGGATCGTCGTCAACAATCTCGACCAAACCACCGACGCGCAAATGATCGAGCAGTCGGTACGGGAAATTTTCCAGGACAATGACGAAATCAACGTTCTGGAATGCGTCGTCCCCTCCGCAGTGGTGTTTCGTAACAGTTCATCCCTGGGCGTCCCAGTACACCGCTTGGAATACAGACAGCCTTCCAACCGCATATCCCCTGCAGCCCTTGTCGTGATCCGCCAATTGGCCATTGAGCTTTTTCCAGAATGGCGTGACCGCTTCGAGGCCATGACCGAGGAAAAGGTAGCTAACTTGGTGAGGGAGGGTCGTTGAAATGGCGAAGCCCTCCATTACCGACGCCCGCAGTATTACTGCAAACCTCATCCTAGAGGTTGGCAAGTACTACAGCGCTCAGCAATTGCGCAGCTTGCAAGCCAAGCTCAGTGGAACCGCACGAGAAATCCGAGCCCTGACAAGCGGTTACCAATTACCCGGTCGGATTGGCGCTCAGTTGAGCGTTGACCAGCTTCAGCTTTTGCAGGACGCCGCGAAGCTTATCGAGTCAGTGAACTCGAACATTAAGCACGCGAAGGAAAAGCGCGGCCGCGACGAAAACCAAGCCAAACGCCGTCAGCAAAGTCGATATGCCGAAGCCAAACGCCTGGTAGCTGAAACATATTTAGAACCCTTTGCTCCTGAGCCAACGGCTTTGGACCCTCTTCTAGATATTCTTAAAACAGCGCTGACGCTTAATCGAGCAGACGTTTTCAGGAATGGTTATTCCCCTAGGGAGTTCAATCTCAGGCTCCGTGATTACCTGTCGCCTGCCAGAACTCGAAAGCTCATTGGCTGGACCAGCCCAAGTGCTTTTTGGATAAGCACGGTTCTCTCTCTTCGTAATGACGTTGTGCAAGCTGTTGAGCAAGAGATTGCTTACGACGATGGGTCAAGTGTTCAAGACCGCCTTGATGCCCTGAAACAGAAGGTTGCGGACTGCCTTGCCCGGACTCACCTCTCTGCTGATGAGGAAGAAACACTTCGCCTGTGGTCAGAGGCGCTCTCCCCCCGCCTCCAACAGGAAGGGGGTGAATGATGGACAAGCAAAAAGTCCTCAGCAAGGTCGCCAAACTCATGGCGCTGGCCAAGTCACAAGGCGCTGCCCCAAACGAAGTGGAAATTGCACTTCGTCAAGCTCGCCATTTGATGAATCAGTACAACTTGGAACACACCGAAGTCGCTGCCCATACAATCGAAGAATCCATTGTGGGTACCAAAACCCGTCGGGCACCGCAGGATTGGCTGCACAACCTGGCCTCAATCTGTTCCCAAGCCTTCGATTGCAGCCACTTGGCGTATTTCAATCCGCTACTTGGCTGGTCCTTCAAGTTCTTGGGGAAAGGTATTTCACCCGATCTGGCAGCTCACACCTATTCAACGCTGCATCACCAGCTTGTCGCAGCCCGACGAGCTCATGTTGCCCAGCAGAAGCGCTGCCAACTGAAAACCAAACGTCACCGCGGCCAACTGTTTGCCGAGGGCTGGCTCAATGCCGTCGCCTCTAAGGTGAACCAGTTTGCAGGTGGGATAGACGAAAACACTGCGCTGGAGATCCAAGCCTACCTGGAATGGCATCATCCAAAACTAACGCTAGCCATTATCAAGCCCATCGAAGCCAAAGGTCATGACACCCGCTCTTTGCAAGCGGGATGGGACCAGGGCAAGCATGCCAGGCTGCATCGTGGTGTCGGACAGCAGTCACAAGGAGCCCTTGGGCATGGAGGGAGCCAATGAGAACTCATTCGCTTTCACCTTTGGCCATGGCGGCGCTGGAACAAGCCAGATCCCAACTTGGGCTTGCCCCGGTTCACAAACACCATGTTTGGAGTGAGGCAGAAGAGCGCTCGCTCATTGCCCGCTATCCCAATGAACCGACTCAGGTCCTAGCCGCCGAATTGGGGCTCAGCGTCTATCAGGTCTATGCCAAAGCCAAACGGCTGGGCTTGAGCAAAAGCGCCGAGTTTCTTCGCAGTAGTCTCTATGGCCGGCTTGACGGCAAGTTGGGCGCAGAATTCCGCTTTCCCAAGGGATCCGTCCCATGGAATAAGGGCCTTAAGGGGCTCCCCTCCTCTGGCCGTATGACTCAGACGCAGTTTAAGGCCGGCAATAAACCGGGGAACTGGCTGCCTATTGGCAGCCTGCGCACAACTCCTGACGGTTATCAGCAGAAGAAAATCACCGATACCGGTTACCCACCCGTTGACTGGAAAGCCGTGCATGTACTGCTTTGGGAGGAGCATCACGGACCAGTCCCTATAAACATGTGCGTGTGCTTCAAGGACGGCAACAAGGCCCATATAGCCCTGAATAACCTGGAGTTGCTGACGAGAGCAGAACGTATGCGTCGGAACACCATTCATCGGTATCCGGAAGAGCTGAAATCCGCAATACGCGCTATCGGCAAACTCAAACGCACCATCCGGGAGGTTGAACATGAAGAACAAGATTGAAGATCTACGTAATCACCTGTTCGTCGCGATCGAGAGCCTCCTGGACCCAGAAAGACCAATGGAAATCGAACGGGCCAAAGCGGTTGCCGAGGTTGCTCAGGTCATGATCAATTCAGCGAAGGTTGAAGTCGACATGGTCAAAGCCCTGGGGGCACGCAACGGGAGTGGTTTTCTTCAGATAGGCCAGGAGTCTGGGAAATGAATCACCTTGACCTCTCACCTCCCTACTCCGTAGAGGCTGAACAAGGTGTGTTAGGTGGGCTACTGCTCGACAACAACACCTGGGATCTCGTCGCAGACAAACTGGATGCCTCTGATTTTTTCCGACACGACCATCGGTTGCTGTTCCGGACAATGGCAAGCCTTGCTGACAAGTCCATTCCGTTCGACATCGTCACCGTCCACAACGCGTTGGAGGAGCCAGACGAAGCCGGAGGGCTGAGCTATCTGGGCGAGCTGGCCAAAAACACGCCGTCTGTAGCCAACATCGAGCATTACGCATCCATCGTGCGTAATCGCTCTCGGCTCAGACAGCTCATGTCCCTTGGATACCAATGCTCTCGCGAGGCGACAGACCCGTTGGCAAGTGCGGAGGATGTTCAAGAATCAATTGAACAGCAACTGTTCGCTCTGGGTGAAGGCAAGAGCGCAACGGAATTCGTCAATATCAACCAATGCCTGACGAACGTCGTCGAACAAATAGACGAACATTTCAACGGCAATATCACCGTGACCGGCCTGCCTTCAGGCCTGGAGGACCTGGACGAGCTGACGTCGGGTTTTCAAGAAGCCGACCTGATCATCCTCGGCGCGCGCCCGTCTATGGGGAAGACCTCTCTGGCCTTGAACTTCATAGATACGGCTCTGCAGGCAAAGCTTGATCGTACAGTTCAGGTTTTCAGCATGGAAATGCCGGCCAAAGCACTGATGTATCGATTGATGGGCATCCTAGGCCATATCGATCTGGGCAGGCTATTGAAGGGCAAGCTCGATGATGATGATTGGCCGAAGCTGACTGCAGCGGTTTCTCGTATTAATGGCTATGGAGAGCGGCTGGTCATCGACGACTCATCAGCGCTCACGCCTGCAGTAATCAGAGCTAAATCTCGTCGAGCAGCTCGTCGCTTCGGACACCCGAGCTTGATCCTGATCGATTACCTGCAGCTCATGCGCTGCCCAGGTCAGGAAAACAGGGCCAACGAGATCAGCGCTATATCCCAGTCCCTCAAGGCCCTAGCGAAAGAGATGAATTGCCCGGTGGTTGCGCTTTCCCAGCTCAACCGAGAACTGGAGCGACGGCCAAATAAGCGTCCGATCAACGCAGACCTGCGTGATAGCGGTGCGATTGAACAGGACGCGGACCTGATTATGTTCGTCTACCGGGACGAGGTGTACCACCCTCAGAGCGAACACAAAGGCATTGCAGAAATCATTCTCGGCAAGGCGCGTAACGGCCCAACTGGGACCGTACGAACAGCCTTCATCGCCAATCAGACCCGGTTTGCCAACCTCAGTCCCAACGCCGGCTGGCAAGGGGCTCAACTATGAAAAAGCACACCTCAGCGATGAATACTCTCGTACGCATCACTCACTGGTGCCTTCAATGCGATAGCCACCACCCGAAACATCAAGTGAGTGGCGCTCCAGCCTTACCCGGCGGTGAAGTGGACGAGCTTATTTGCCCTACTTGCAATAGCTATGACATCGAGGAGCTTCAGGAGGTGTCGGATGCACAGTAGCGCCGAGCTATTTCCTAGTATCCATGCCGGTGCCGTGTTCGAAGCCTCTGCTGTGGCTCATGCCCATAAATCTGGGATCAACCCGGTGGAGCTCGACGCATTAGCTCAAGCGATCGGCCGCCTTGCTCGTGACCACAGCACCGTGGTCCCAATGAGCATGCGTGAGGATCTGTTGGAGTTTGAGAAGCTCGGCTACGTCGAGCTGACCAACACGCCCAGCGCAACAATTACCGTTGAACTGCTCTGTGCGGGCGCCTTGCTATCCAGCTACTTCTGGTCGGTTTGGGTGCCCCGCTACCTCCAGTGCTGCTCGCTGAAAGTGGCCGTCATGTCTCACCTGCAACACCCCGCGGAAGTTCAGCACTGCAGCGTGGTGTTCCGCGTGCCTGGAGCACGTGAGGCTACGCGTCACTTTTTGCATGAGCTCGGTACCAAGTTTCCTGGCGATCAGGCTGAAATCATCGCGATCCAGACCGGTAACGTTCTGGCAGACAGGGATGCAGAGCTATGACCACCAATCTCCTACGCGGAAAAAGCGAGAGCCTTCGTGTACTCGTGAAGTTTGCTGAAGCGAATGGCTGGACGGTGTCTCGCACTCAAGGTGGCCATATCAAGTTCACGAAATCTGGCCTTGGATCGATTTACACCTCATCAACCGCAAGCGATTACCGCTCAGGCCTCAACGCCAAAGCCCGTATTCGTCGTGCTGATCGAGCTCAAACCCTACACTCGCAGGAGGCAATCTAATGCCTATCCGTCATTGCATCGTCCACCTGATCGACAAAAAACCCGATGGCACACCTGCTGTTCTCCAGGCACGCGATTCGGAGCTATCCGAATCGGTCGCCATCGAGAACATGCTTGCCGACCTCAACGAGAGCTATAACGCCAAACAAGGCAAGGCCTGGGGTTTCTTCCATGCCGAGTCCGGCGCGCACCCGTTTAGCGGCTGGTTAAAGCAGTACTTTGAAGGTGACCAGGACTTCACCGCCTTCAGCCACACGGCGGTCGAGCATCTGCAAAAGCTGATGGAAGAGTCCAACCTCTCCACCGGTGGCCACGTACTGTTTGCCCATTACCAGCAAGGCATGACCGACTACCTAACTGTCGCCCTGCTCCACCACAGTGAAGGCGTGGTGGTTACTGACGATCTGGACGTCACTCCTTCACGCCACCTGGACGTTGGCCAGTTGCACCTGGCAGCGCGTATCAACTTGTCCGAGTGGCAGAACAACAAGCAATCCAAGCAGTACATCTCGTACATCAAAGGCAAAAACGGTAAGAAGATCTCGGGGTATTTCAGCGACTTCATTGGCTGCATGGAAGGCGTCGACGGCCCGGGCGAAACCCGCGCCCTCCTCAAGGCGTTCAGCGACTTCGTTGAAAACGAAGACCTGCCAGACGAATCGGCCCGCGAGAAAACCAAGGCCCTGGTGGACTACGCCACCAGCCAGGCCAAGCTCGGTGAACCCATGGGCCTGGAGGAACTGTCAGGCTTGATCGATGAAGATCGCCCCAAGGCGTTCTACGACCATATCCGCAATAAGGACTACGGCCTGTCGCCGGAAATCCCCCTGGATAAACGCACTCTCAACCAATTCCGTCGGTTCACCGGCCGTGCCGAAGGCTTGTCCATCAGTTTTGAAGCGCATCTGCTAGGGGACAAGATCGAGTACGACGAGGCGTCCAATTCATTAGTCATCAAGGGGTTACCTACCCAACTCACTGATCAGTTGAAACGTCGCTGAACACACTTTCTACCCTAGGCATCGGAGCCCACCATGAGTAACAAACCACAGCGTCTGCATGAAGAAAAATTCGTTATTCGCCTGCCCGACGGGATGCGCGAACGCATCGCGTTGGAAGCACGTGAAAACGCCAGGTCGATGAACTCAGAAATTGTTTATCGGCTGGAGACAACTGCCGAACTTGAAGCTGCTCTGGATCGTGCTTTGAAAATCATTGACCAGCTTTTGGCGGCAAGCCCGGCTTATGAGCAGCCAGGAGCCAGAGTATGAAAGCGTCTTTGGCCCAAACCATGAAAGATAAGCTGTTGCTGCCGGCGTTTGAATCGAAGTCGCCGGTGGCAGCGCGAATGAGCGACCCCATCGTCGATACCCCCATGCTGTTGACTCTCGACGAAACGCTGCCGTATGACGAAAACCCAAGGACGACTCGTAACCCGAAGTACGATGAAATTAAAGAGTCGATACGAAATCGGGGACTCGATACGCCACCTCCCGTCACTCGTAAACCTGGGGAAGATAAGTACCGGATCCGCAACGGCGGCAACACTCGCCTGGCAATTTTAAACGAGTTGTATCGTGAGACCGGCGACGAGAAGTACTTCAAGTTTCACTGCCTATTTCGACCCTGGGACGCCGTTCGGGGCGAAATCATCTCGCTCACCGGCCACTTGGCTGAAAACGACCTCCAAGGCCAGCTCCTGTTCATTGAGCGGGCTATTGGGGTCGACAAAGCGAGAGCGCTGTATGAAACAGAGGCAGGGGAGTCTATCTCATTACGTGAGCTTTCACGGCGGCTGTCAGCGGATGGCTACCCGGTCTCCGCGTCTCACTTGAGTCGTATGCACGACACCATTCGGTACTTACTGCCAGCAATTCCAGGCGCGCTGTACTCTGGACTGGGAGTAGACAGAATCATAAAGCTTCTGTCTTTGCGCAAAACAGCTCTTCAGTGCTGGGATCGCAATTATCAAGAGCAGGAGCAGCACCTTGATTTCGATACGCTTTTCCAAGATGTACTGTCCCAGTTTGAGGGCGACGCTGAAGAATTTCTATTCCAGCGATTTCAGGACGAACTGATAGATCACCTTAAAAAGCCGCTGAACCTCGGCTACGAGCAAATACTGTTGGAAATCACTCAGAACCAGGACCAATTGCGCCGGTCTACGCCGGTTCTTGAGCTGCCACAGTACCCTGCATCGCAATTTGAGGGGGGGACTCAACTTAACGTTTCGAACAATGGCATTGAGGCTAATCAGAACCCTCTACAACTACCCCCTACTACTTCGGGGGGCAGCACACATAAGACGACGCCCTCCAAAGAGAGTCCTTCACCTCAAGGGGTGCAACAGCAACTGGCCCCAACTCCGCAGGAGCAAATGAGCCCACAAGAGCGCCAAGCACGTATCGATGGGCACGTTGCGAGCCCTGTGAAGACTTCTCCCAGAGTCGACAAGATGAAACGGGAGCTCGCTGCGCTTGACGGTGAGGTCTTGCCCGACTTCGCCTCCAATGCCTTGGTGGCCATCCCTGTTCAAGCTGGCGGACTCAATCCCATTTCTGACCTTTGGTACATCGAACGCGAAATAGACAATACCGCGACCCTGCGTCAGCACATCGCTCAATTGGCTCGCGAAATAGCCAGCTCGGTCAAAGCCCCAGGTCAATTTATCGATATCGATGGTGGCGTCGGGTTCAGCTACCGACACCCCGAAGCGGAAGTCGAAATTACTGCCACAGCCCAACATACCTTGACGCTGCTCCAGTCTTTGAGCGGCTCGATGGCCATCGTACTGAAAATGATTCAGCAGCAACCCAAGCTTCAAATCGACGCGTTGGCTGACTTTGAGTTCGCAGCCGGACTGGGCCAGATCTTACTGGGCCAGCCTCACACAAAAGATCAGCCCCCTGAAAGTGAATGCCGTCTCAGCGACGGCGCTCTAGTGAAGCTGTTCCGCATTATTCGTCTCGCAAGACGTTTGATTGACCTGGAAATCCAGTCAGTCGCCAACAACGGTCCGAATTCAGCCAGTTAACACACGGACTCTACAAGGGGGAGTCGTCATGTCCAAGACACCAATAAATGAAGCAATCCTGTCACAGGTGCTTCATCACATGCGTAATGGCCAACTTCGGCGCTGCATCGAAATGGGCCTGGAGCCAGAGATATTGGCTCAGCTCCAACAACCTTCAGTACTGAGCTTGCTGCTTAACACTCCCGTGTCTTGGTGCAACGTCACCATTGATGGGGACATGGTAAAAAAACTACTGTCAGGCGCGCAGCGTTCTGATGAAGAAGTGCGCATGATTGAACGTGCGCTGCGACTTGGCGCGACCACTCAAATGCTGCAACAGTTCTTCGGGCTGTCTCCGCAGGATGTGGCCCTTCAACGCCTAATGATCGGCGTGACGGCACGTCGTGGCCGTTGGCGCGAATTCAGTGAGGAGATGGACGCTCAGCTTTGGTACCGATGGACGCACCTAATGCAAGAGCATCAGGTAGAGCTTGGCGACAGTCTCGCGTTGCTGGACATCGCCATGTTGGTCGCCGAGGAACTCAATGCTCCACAGGATACTAGCCCAGATGAGACCCACGAAAACCTCAGCCTGGCCATCATCTGGCATCGCATTCAGTCCTGGATAAAGGAAGGGCTTTACCCTCCTGCAAACCCTGGCCTTCCGAGAAGGCTACAGCTTGTGTCTTCTCAACGACTTGCACAGCCTGCAGCGACATCGGTGGAAGGTGACTCTGTATTATGAGGTTGTCTCGGCTTCCCTTGTCGACGCTTTTAGACTCGGCCTCGGGTCACCTTGAAGCTCATTTGCTTCAGAAAAAAGAGTCGGCGCCTCCGGGGATTGAAGGGTCTTCCCCCTACTCCGGAATTATTTTCAGCGGGAACCCACACGAAACGGTTCCTCGCCGATTGCTTTTGGATGATCGCTTAACCCCGCTTGAAAGAAACACCTGGCAGGTATTTCGCCTACTGATCAATGACGACGGCCTTACGGCGTTCCCTACCTATGACCAACTGCGGCCATATTTGGGTATGCAACCCGGTAGGCCTGCCTCGCGTGAAACTGTATCAAAAGCATTAGTGACCTTACGTCTCACCCGTTGGCTTAGCCTGGGGCGACGGGTGCGCAATGATCTGAGTGGACAAGTGCAAGGCAACGTCTACCTGCTTCACGACGAACCGGTCACACCGGCCGAAGCTATAGAGTTCGACAAGGACTACTTGCAGCTACTCGCGCAGTCAATGCAGCACCAGACCAAGGTGATTCGCGAAGTGGCAGAAATTGCCTGGAAGGAATTTGCAGCTGATCCTGATGTTGGCCAACGCTTACCTAGCAGGCTGGACATCATCGAATCCCGCATGAATAGCCAGGCCTGGACCAAAGCGCAGGCTCCAGTCGTTCTTAAAGCGACTGAGTTCGGAATCCGAACTCAGCAAAATATAGCTCTATCTCCACTGAGTTCGGATACCGAACTCAGTGAAAAAGGCGAAGAGCGAATCGCTTTGGAGCAGAGTTCGGATGCCGAACTCAGCCGTAAATCACTGAGTTCGGACTTAGTTCGGCATCCGAACTCGTATAGTACGTATACAGATACACACAAAGATGTTTGTAAAAGCTCTGTACATGTACCGCCCACACCAAACGACATCGCTGCCGATTTGCTCGGTGCACTGCATCGACTACCGGTCGAGCAAAAACAGAACGCGGTCCTGGCGCTGCAAAAGGTTCCAGCAGAGTTGAAAACCGCGCTCATCAAACAATGGGTCCACCGCTGTGACTCGGGAGGGGTCCGAAACCCGCTTGGATACTTAATGACGCTCGTCGGCATGGCCGTTCGCGGCGATTTCAACAGCCAATGGAACCCTGACGACAAGGCAAAAGCGAGCCCCGAGCGTCAAGACGCTTCAGCCCCGCCAGAGGGCGCAGAGCAGCCGACGAAGACGCTAACGCAGACGCGTAGCCCTGAGTCGATACAAACCGCAAAACACACACTCAGCGGAATGCTGCATCTGCTGAAGCCTAATCGGGGTACACATCCATGATGTCAGGTGGACAACCAGAATATCGTGGTAACGCGGCCCAGAGCGAAGCGGTCGTGACCGGAATCTGTGCCAGCTACACAGCAAGTGTTGCGGCCCGCAACACCCTGACAGGAACCGAAATACGCCGCGGCCGCCACGCAAGTGACTCGGCCCAAATCACTTGCCCAGGATCCGGCATTCGTGCCAGCGACACGGCAAGTGTTGTGGCCCACAACACCCTGACAGCATCCGGCACCGGAGGTGGCCGCCATATAAGTGGTGCGGCCCGCACCACCTTGGCAGGATCCGGCATCCGTGCCGGCGACATGGCAAGTGTTGTGGCCCACAACACCCTGACAGCATCCGGCACCGGAGGTGGCCGCCATATAAGTGGTGCGGCCCGCACCACCTTGGCAGGATCCGGCATCCGTGCCGGCGACA
>JAAIGE0101072793.1_pt1 | contig 46721 bp, 53 predicted proteins | sample 6487951 | NCBI WGS metagenome assembly JAAIGE01 (sample SAMN13974128, study PRJNA590717) | phyllosphere metagenome | biome: tomato field; feature: multiple bacterial spot infested tomato fields; material: tomato leaves; isolation source: leaves from tomato fields | host: Solanum lycopersicum ...
AATGCCCAGGTCCAGGCCAGCCAGTCCGGCGCCGTGCCGACCGCCGAACGGCAGGACACGCCGACCTGGGCGCCGGCCGAAGTCCACATTACCGCCCAGCGCGAGCATTACACCAGCGCCAGGACCTCGACCGCCACCCGCACCGACACGCCCCTGATCGAGGTCCCGCAATCGGTGCAGGTCCTGACCCGCTCACTGATCGAGGAACAGGCGGATGCGGTCCGGGCGGTCAAGCGCTTCGAAAGCGGCATGGTCGTCAACCCTATCATCATCCTGCCGACCGCGACCCTCGCCGACGCACAGATGCTGATGCAGCGCCACAAGATCAGCGGCATCCCGGTGGTCGAACAGTCAGGCAAGCTGGTCGGCATCCTCACCCATCGCGACACCCGCTTCGCAGAAAACCCTGCCCAGCCGGTCAGCGAACTCATGACCAGTGAAAACCTTGCAACGGTTAAGGTGGGCGTCGGTCAGGATGAAGCGCAGCGCCTGCTACACCAGCGCCGTATCGAAAAGCTGCTGGTTGTGGACGACGCCTATCACTGCGTCGGCCTCATCACCGTCAAGGATATCGAGAAAGCCGTCACCTATCCGCAGGCGACCAAGGACGCGTCGGGCCGCCTGCGCGTCGCCGCCGCTTCCACCGTCGGGGACAAGGGGCTGGAGCGCAGCAGGGCGCTGATCGACGCGGAATGCGACCTCATCGTCATCGACACCGCCCACGGCCACAGCAAGCAGGTGTCCGCCGCCGTCGAAGCGGTGAAGAAGCTCTCCAATCATGTTCAGGTCGTTGCGGGCAACGTCGCCACCGCCGAAGCGACCAAGGCGCTGATCGGCGCGGGCGCGGACTGCGTCAAGGTCGGCATCGGTCCCGGCTCCATCTGCACCACCCGCGTCGTTGCTGGCGTCGGCGTGCCGCAATTGACCGCCGTCATGGACTCGGCGGAAGAAGCGGCAAAGCAGGGCGTCCCCGTCATTGCCGACGGCGGCCTGCGCACTTCCGGTGACGTGGCCAAGGCGCTGGCGGCGGGCGCGGGTTGCGTCATGGTCGGATCGCTGCTGGCCGGCACCGCCGAAGCGCCTGGCGAAACCTTCCTGTACCAGGGCCGTGCCTACAAGAGCTATCGCGGCATGGGCAGCGTCGGCGCGATGGCGCGCGGCAGCGCCGACCGTTATTTCCAGGCGGACATCAAGGACCAGATGAAGCTGGTTCCCGAAGGCATCGAAGGGCAGGTTCCGTTCAAGGGGCCGGCCAAAGATGTCATCCATCAGCTCGTCGGCGGCGTGAAAGCCGCGATGGGCTATACTGGCAGCGCTACGATCAAGGATTTGCAGGAGCGTGCCCGCTTCGTGCAGATCACCAATGCGGGCCTGTCCGAAAGCCATGTGCATGACGTGACGATCACGCGGGAAGCGCCGAATTATCCCACCCGTTAACGATTCTCTAATGCCCTCGACAGAGGGTGCGCAGCCGTAATGACACCCCAGGCACGTATTCAGGCGGCGATCGAATTGCTCGACGCCATCATCGCTTCAGCACGTGACGGTGGCCCAGCCGCCGACACGCTCATCGCCCGCTATTTCAAGGACCGGCGCTATGCCGGATCGCGCGACCGCCGGGCGGTGCGCGACCATGTCTATCGCGCCGTCCGCCGCGCCGCCGAGCGCCCGGAAAGCGGTCGCGCCGCCATGGTCGGCCTCGCTCGCGACATGCCCGAGATAGCGGCGCAATTCGACGGCAGCCCCCATGCGCCCGCGCCGATTGTCTCGGGCGAACCCGGTGCGCCGCCGAGCGCGGTGCCGCAATGGCTGGTGCCGTTGCTCGCAGCACCTGTCGAGCAGGACGCGCTGCTGGGACGCGCGCCCGTTGACCTGCGCATCAATCGCCTGAAGGCAACGCCTGCCGATCTCGCCGCGATGTTGCCCGACGCCGATCCCATCCCCGGCATCCCCGACGCCCGCCGCTTGCCCGAAGGCTATGCGATCGAACAAAGCGCCGCCTGGAAACAAGGTCTGGTGGAGGTGCAGGACGCGGGCAGCCAGATCATCGCGCAGGCGTGCGGCGTCCGCTCTGGCATGACCGTGGTGGATCTGTGCGCAGGGGCAGGCGGCAAGACGCTGGCGCTCGCCGCCGCCATGTCGGGGCAGGGCACGCTGATCGCAGCCGACACGATTCGCTCGCGTCTCTCCCGCCTCGGCCCTCGCGCCGAGCGGGCTGGCGCGACCTTCATCGAAACGCTGCTGCTCGACCAGAGCCATGAGGCGCGCGGTCTGGAGAGCCTGAAAGCGCAGGCCGACGTCGTGCTGGTCGATGCGCCGTGCTCGGGCACTGGCACCTGGCGGCGCAATCCCGAAGCGCGCTGGCGGCTGACGCCCGACCGTCTCGACCGGCTCGTTTCGGAACAGGCGCGCATCCTCGATTTCGCTGCGCCGCTGCTGGCGCCGGGCGGCGCCCTCGTCTATGCAACCTGTGCGTTGACGGACAGGGAGGGGCGCGATCAGGTGCAGGCATTTCTGACCCGCAACGCCGGATGGACGGCCGACACGCCCACGTTGCCGCTCGGCCGCGCGCATGGGCAGGGCTGGCTGCTGACGCCGGGGCATGATGGGACGGACGGTTTCTTCCTCGCGCGGCTCCGCCGGGCCGCTGCCTAGAAGGGCATGGACAAGCGGGTGCAAACACGCGAGGATCGACCGGAATCAGCGCCTGAAACATGGCTGGAGACTGTAATGCGTTTTACCCCCGCCTCGATCGCCCTTGCCGCCGTGCTGACGACGGTGTCGAGCATGGGCCTTAGCCAGAAGCCCGACAACCAGATCAATCCCAAGTCGATCGAATGGCAGAAGGCGGGCGAGGCCGCGCGCAAGTCGGGCAACCTTCCCGGTGCGACGGATGCGCTGGAAAGCGCGCTCGCCGTCGATCCGCGTAACCGCGCCGCCTATGTCGAACTCGCCGAAGTTGCGCGGGCGCAGGGACTTCAGGGCAAGGCGATCCGCCTCTACAAGGACGCGCTTTTGCTCGACCCGACGGATATCGTCGCGCTGTCGGGGCAGGGCGAAGCGATGATGGAGAAGGGCGCCGTCGCCCGTGCCAAGGATGTGCTGGCGCAGGCACAAAAGCTCTGCAAGGCCGATTGCGCGCCGGTCGCGAAACTCGCCGCCGCCGTGCAGAAGGGGCCGCCCGCCGTCGCGATGACGGCAAAGGACGTCAATCCTTCGACGCCCAAGGCTCCGGCAACCGAAACGCCCTAATAGTCGAGCGCGACGACCGTATCGGTCAGCGCCGCGACATCCTGCCGATCGTGACTGACGAACAGGATAGGGATGCGTGTCTGGTCGTGCAGGTGAAGCACCATGTCTATGATCGCGCTACGGCGCGCGACATCCAGCGATGCCAGCGGCTCGTCCATCATCAGGAACGCCGGGTCGGATAGCAGCGCGCGGCCAATCGCCACCCGCTGCGCTTCGCCGCCTGACAGCGACGTAGGCCAGCGATCGAGCAAGGGCGCGATGCCAAGCAGGTCGGTCACGTCCTCTAAGGACAAGGCCGCGCCTTCTCCCTTCGCGCCGTAGCGCAGGTTCGCCCCGACGCGCATATGCGGGAAGAGGCGTGCATCCTGAAATACATAGCCGCATTGCCGCTGATGCGCGGGCAGGTCGATCCCCGCCGCACCGTCGAACAGCGTGCGGTCGGCGACGGCAATTCGCCCCGCGTCAGGCCGCACCAGCCCAGCCACCATGTTCAGCACCGTCGTCTTGCCCACACCCGAAGGCCCGAACAGCGCGACGATTCCGCCGTCCGCAGCGATCCGCGCGCGCACCGTCCGCTCGCCGATCCGCCGCTCGACATCGATGTCAAAGGACATGCGCGATCCTCTGCCGCTTCGTGCGACGGACGATCAGTTCCGACCCCATCAGCGCGCCGAGCGACAGGGCGATGGACAGCAGCGACAGTGTCAGCACGGTGCGCTCCGCCCCCGGCTGTTGGAGCGCGGCATAGATGGCGATCGGCAACGTCCGCGTTTCTCCCGGCACATCCGACACGAAGGTGATGGTCGCCCCGAACTCGCCGATCGACCGTGCGAAACCCAGCACCATCGCAGCCGCTATGCCTGGCAGGGCAAGCGGCAGCGATATGGTGAGGAACAGCCGCAACGGGGCCGCGCCCAGGGTGCGCGCCGCCTGCTCCAGTCGGGGATCAATCGCCTCGATCGAAAGCCGCATCGCTCGCACCATGAGCGGCATCGCCATGATCGCCGCGGCCAGCGTCGCCCCGGTCCAGCGGAACAGCAATGTGATGCCGAGACTATTGGCCAGGAAGCCGCCAATCGGACCCGCAGGAGCGAACAGGATGAGCAGCAGCCAACCCGTCACCACCGGAGGCACAACCAGCGGCAGATGGACCAGCGCGTCGAGCAGCAACTTCCCCGGAAAATCCCGCCGCGCCAATGTCCACGCCAGCCAGAAGGCGATCGGCAGCATCAGCGCGACTGCGGTGCAGGCAACCTTGATCGAAAGCCCGATCACCGCAAATGTGTCGGCATCCAGCCCGGTCATGCGCCCACGCTAAAGCCGTATCGCGCGAGGATCGTCTTGCCGTCCCGCGACAGGAGGAAGCGGCGAAATCCTTCTGCCTCCCCTTTCCGGCTCGCGGAGAGGCGGGCGAGCGGGTAGCGGATCGGAGCGTGACTGTTCGCAGGGAAGGCGCCGACTACGCGCACAGCGCGGCTCGCCTTCGCATCGGTTGCATAGACGATGCCCAGCGGCGTCGCGCCCCGTTCGACCAGCGCCAGTGCGCCGCGCACATTGTCGGCCCGCGCGACCTTGCCCGCGATCTGATCCCAGACGCCCAGCGACGTCAGCGCTGCCTTGCCATATTTGCCCGCTGGCACGCTGTCGGGATCGGCCATCGCCATCCGTCCATTGCCCAGCGCGCGCCCGATCGGCATTCCGCGCGTCACGGTGAGGCGCAGCTTGCTGGTCCGTGGCGCGATCAGCACCAGCCGGTTGGTCGCAAAGTCGGCTCGCGTTCCGCGCACGACCTTCCCGGCACGCTCGACATCGTCCATCCAGTCCTCATCGGCGGACAGGAACAGGTCGGCAGGCGCACCGGCCTTCACTTGACGCGCCAGCGCCGATGATGCCGCGAACGACAGGACCGGCCGCGCATGACCCTTCTTCGCCCAGATATCGGCGGCAGCGGTCAGCGACTCCTGTAAACTTGCCGCCGCCAGCACCAACGGCCCGCGTGTCTGCGCAGCCTGTGCGATCGGCATGAGGATCAATAGGGCGAGGAGCGCGAGGGCGCGGGCGGCAAGGCGTCTCATGCCGCAACCCTTACGCCGGACAGCGACGGGCGCAACCTTTTGCATCTTGCCGCGATCGTCTAGGGGCGATGACGATGCTTGCCGACTTGTCGAACCAGCGCCCCTGATGGCGATCATACGCGGACAATGCGGCGGATGCGCGATGGGTTGCGGCGTGCGCGTCCTGACGGGAACGGATCGCGACGTGAGGGTGGAGGGCGACATGACGCACCCCGCCAACACCGGATCGCTCTGCCCACGCGCGGCGCAGATCGAGGCGGGCGCTGCGCTGGAAGGGCGGCTGCTGCATCCACTGGTCAACGGCCGCCGCATGAATTGGGACAAGAGCGTCGCGCAAGTTGCGCGGTGCCTGTCCGCTGTCCTAGATCGCCACGGTCCGGGCAGCATCGCGCTGCATGTCGCGGGCGATCTGCTGACCGAAGACTATTATGTCGCCAACAAGCTGATGAAGGGATTTCTGGGATCGGCACATATTCATGCGCCAGCGGTTGCTGGTGCCGCGCGATCGGTGCAGCAGGCTGCCTATGGCGAGGATGTCATGCCTGCATCCTTCGAAGATATGGAGCGCGCAGACACGATCCTGATGATCGGCGCGGGATTGGCGGAAGCGCATCCGGTCCTGCTCGAACGTGCGCAGGCAGCGCGGGCGCAGACCGGTGCGCGTCTCGTCGTGATCTTGCCGGAGGGGGAGGATATACCCGGCGGCAGCGACCTCATCCTGCCCGTTCCGAATGGTGTGACGGCGCGGTTGCTGGAAGGCGCGCTGGTCCGGCTGAAAGAGACCGGCGGTATTTCTCCTGACTTGCATCAGGCGGCGGGATTCTGGGACGCTTTGCGAGAGGGTCGCGACCTCTGGTCGGCGGCGCGGGCCTGCGATCTGCCGCCGTTGACGGTGCGTGACTTTTTCGACCTGTGGAGCGGGCCGGGACGGTTGTTGACGCTGGTCGATGAGGCGCAAGGGGCGGGGACACTGGCTGCGGTCGTCAATCTGCACCTCGCGACCGGGCGAATCGGGCGAGCTGGCGATGGGCCGTTCATCCTGACGCGATCGGCCAATGCCATGGGCGCGCGGGAAGTCGATTGTTCTTTCGACCGGCTTGCGGCGCATCGTGGGTTCGATGCCGTCGCGCAGTCGGACGTCAGCATTTTCTGGGGCGCTCGGAACTTGGCGCACGCACCGGGCGTCGAAGGGCAGGCACTGCTCGACGCGATAGCCGATGGCCGGATCAAGGCGCTCTGGAGCATCGGTTCGGATCCAGCTGCGGACGGCTGGCTCGATCAGGCAAGAGCCACGGTGCCCTTCTCCATCCGCCAGACTGCGTGGCAGAACGAAGCGCCGGGCTGGTCGATCGCACTTCCGTCCGCGGGCTGGATTGAGAAGGATGGAACGCTGACCGGCATGGACCGCCTCATCAGCCGCCACCGTCGCCTGTTCGATCTGCCCGGAGAAGCGCGGCCCGACTGGTGGATGGTCACCAGGGTCGCTCAGGCGATGGGGTGGGGCGACGCTTTCCATTATGAGCGCCCCGCCGACATCTATCGCGAGCATGTCCGCCTCACCGCCTATCGCAACGCCGGCGACCGGCTGCTCAATCTCAAACGACACGCGCCGATATCCAACCCGGCCTATGATGAATTGACGCCGTGGCGATGGGGCGAAGTGCCATTCGACGATGGGCGCTTTCCCACGACCGACGGGGTGCCGCGCTTGGTCGTGACGCCTAGTTGAAGCCAGCGATGCGCTGCAAATGCGCCAGCAGCGTGTCGCCGTTCGCACTCCAGGTGAAGCGCAGCGCCGTCTGCCGTACCGCCTCCCGATCCGGCGGATCGTCGAGGATGGCGCGGATCGCATCGGCGATAGCCTGCGGATCACGCTCCACGATCTGGCCCGCCTCCGGTCGATCGACCAGTTCACGCGCGCCGCCGACATCGCTGATGACGATCGGCGTGCCGCAGGCCAACGCCTCGACCCAGGCATTGGCCAACCCCTCCGAAGAAGACGGCAACGCCATCACGTCGGCAGCGGAATAGATGCGTGGCAGCTTGTGATGCGGAACGGAGCCTAGAAAGCCGATGCGCCGCTCCACCCCGATCTCCTGCGCAAGCTGCTCAAGGGTGCGGCGATATTGCCCTTGTCCAGCAAGTAGCAAAGTGACGTCCGGCAAGTGCAGCAGCGCCCGCACCAGCAAATCCTGTCCCTTGCGGGGGATGAGGGCACCAACGCACAGCACCACCGGCCCATCGAAGCCGAGCGCGGCCTTTGCCGAAGCGCGATCCTCGATTTCGAACGTGTCGAGGTCGACGCCGGTATAATGGACCCGGATTTTGTCCGTTTCCATTCCCATGCGGACCATCGACCGGCGCATCGCGTCCGATACCGCCAGCAGGCCAGCCGCGCCCTGGCCAGCCTTGCGCACCAGCGCCTTCGTCCCGCGTTGCGTGCCCCAATGATGGATGTCCGCGCCACGCGCCTTGACCGAATAGGGGATGCCAAGCGCCTTCGACAGCCGCTGCGCGACTGGCCCATCCGGGAAGAAGAAGCTGGCATCGATCACGTCGAAAGGCTTCTCGGCGTGCAGGCGGCGCACCAATGGCAGGATGGCGCGCGTCATCGTCGTGACGTTGGTTCGCCCGCCGAATTTGGGGATGATCGGAAAGCGCGGGCGGTAGACGGTGAGTTCCCGCCAGCGTTCCTTGACCGGCGATGCGCGCAACTGCGCATAGCGCCCCGCTTTGGACAGCGGCCATGGCGGCAGGCCGATCGGCGCCACCACGGTCACGTCCGCTTCCGGGCGGGTGGCCAATTCGCGCGCCTGGCGCTCCACGAACACGCCGAAATTGGGGCGGCTCATGTCCGGGAAGAGCGTCGACAGCATGAGGACGTTGAGCGCCATGACCCCTCACTAGGCTTCGGATCGTTGCCGCAAGGTTAAGCATGGCCGACACGCCTTGACCAGAGCGGAGGCGCGCTTCGCCGCCCCGAAGACGCGCTCTGTCCTAGAGACGGCGCACCAGTTGCACGGCGACGGCGGCCCAGGGCGGATCGGTCACGACCAGTTGCCGTGCGCCGGACCCAAGCGGCAGCAGTTGCAGCTTGTCGCCTTCGCGTCCGATCAATCGCCCGAACAGGAAGCGACCGGCCGGGCGGGGCAGCAGGATGTCGCGGTTGAGCGCGCCGCCAAATTCCTCCGGCGGGATGCGGCGGCACCAGATTGCGTCCCCGCTGCGATAATCGCCGATGCTGGCGCTGACATGCACGCCGACCATGCCGTCCGACGCCGTGGGAGAGGGCAAGCTGAGCGCCCGCGTCGGCGCACGCACGCCATCGGGGCCGAGCAGCGCGGCGACGGGAACTTCCGCCTGTCCCGGAAGCGCTACCAGTTCGGCGCTCGTGACGCTCAGAGCCTGGGCGATGCGGTTGAGCCATTTGACGGAAACGGTGCGGGTGCCGGTTTCGAGCCGGCCGATCGTCTGCGCGGTCGTCGGCGGATCGCATAGCGCTCCGACCTGCTCCAGCGTCAAACCCTTTGCTTTGCGAACCTCCCGGATGCGGGTAATCATATGCCCTCGCGCGATAACCTATTTGGTTTCACGCTTTCCTACAGATTGTCCAGCATGGCAAGCCTGCTTTGAGCGAAACAAACAGGAGCGCCCCATGACCGTCAGCCACGTCGAACGACACATCGAAGACCCGCAGGGCCGCCAACAAAGGGTGATGGTCAACATCGGCGAATCGCCGCTCGCCTGGCTTCATGCGCGGGGTCACGTGTCGGCGCGGCATCATGATGCGGGCGAAAAGTTGCGCGAGGATTGGGAAAAGGCAGGGCTCGGCGCGCGCGTGACGATGCGATGGGATGCCGCCCCGCGTGAAAAGAACAGGCGCGGGGGAGCGGGCGGCTATGACCCCAATGCCATGCAAGTGAATGCGAAAGCGCGGTTCGACGCCGCGATCGCAGCGGCGGGACCGGGCCTAGCCGATATATTGTGGCGGGTCGTATGCGCGGGAGAGGGGATCGTCGCGGCGGAAAAGGCGCTTGGCTGGCCGACGCGCTCGGGGAAACTGGTGCTGACGCTGGCGCTCGATCGGGTGGCGGACTGGTATCGCGTGCCGTGATGATCCGTCAGGCAAGCGAGCCAAGCGCCAGCGCGCCGAGCAGATACAGCAGCTTCACGTCCATCGCATAGCCTTCCGCCCGCCATGCAGCGATGCGATCCTTCAGCATCGCGAGTGGCACGCGATGCACGCGAATATCCTCGCCATCCACCCCGCCGCCCTCTCCGGTTCGGGTCAGGCCATGTGCGCGGAAGAGCGTGAAACTCTCCGAAACCATACCGGGCGAACTGTGGAACTCTCCGAGATTTTCGAGTCGGGCCGGATGATAGCCGGTTTCCTCCTCCAGTTCGCGCGCGGCGGCAAGGCTGCTATCCTCCCCCTCCTGCTCGTCACCGACCAGACCGGCGGGCAATTCGATACAGCGGGCGCCGAGCGGCACGCGATATTGATCGACCAGAATCACGTGCGGCCCATCCGCATCCTCATCGATCGCCAGGATCACGGCAGCGCGAATGCCCCGCGCGCGCGATACATATTCCCATCGACCCCGCCGCTTGGCCGCAATGAAGCGTCCCTGCCACATGATTTCTTCGGGGGCATCATGGTCCGGCGCGGTCATAGTTCGATCAGCCTGTCGGGCAATTCGTTGACGTCATCTTCCGCACGCGGGAAATGCGCGGCGAGCACGACGCCGACCTGTTGAATGGCAGCCGCCAAGCCTTCACCCGGTCGCCCTTCGCGAACATGGGCAATGAGTGCGGCCATGGCCTCTCCCCACACATCCGGTGTCACTTTGGCGTTGATCGCGGCATCGGCGACGATCTCGGCGCGATGCTCGTCCAGCGACAGGTAGATGAGGATGCCCGTCCGCCCGGTCGTCCGCGCCTCCGCCGCCGTTCGGAACAGCAGGATCGCCCGCCGCCGCACTCGCCGCGCCTTGGTCGCCTTGGGTGTCACCAGCATCCGCAATGGCATGATCGCCAGCAGATAGCGCACGACGAGAAATTTGATGATGAGCAGCGCCATAAGGCCCATCAGCAGCTTCCAGTCGGCGAGCTCATGTTCCCAGTCGGCAAGCACGATCGAGAGGAACGCGCGCAGATGCGCAGGGAACGCCGCCATCACCGACAGCGCGATGAACATCACGCCCACCGCCCAGCTCAAGCCGACATCATGATAGCTGTCGGACCGGCGAGCAACGATGGTCACGATCTCACCCGATGTATGCGCCTCGGCCGCCTTCACGGCGTCGGAGACGAGCATATGATCGCGTTTGGACAAGCGCACCTGCATCACCAGTCCCCCGAAGCGCCGCCGCCACCGAAGCTGCCGCCGCCCGAAAAGCCGCCGCCTCCGCCGCCCCAGCTATCGCCGCCGCCAGACCCCCAACTCGATCCGCCGCCGCCGCCAAGGCCCGGCCCCCATATGATGACGGGCGCGCCACCGCCGCTGCGATAGCGGCTGCCACCGCCGCGCAGGCGACCCACAAGCGGCAGGATCACGAAGAACAGGATCGCGATGCCGATCCATAGCGCGACGAGGCCGTCTCCGCCGCCGCTGCTACGACCGCGCCGCTGCTCGGCTTCCGCCGCTGCGGCCCGCGCCTTGGCCTGGTCGGGCGGGAGGGCGAGGATGCCGGTGATCTGGTCCACGCCTGCATCGATGCCGCCCGCCATGTCGCCCGCCTTGAAGCGCGGCGTGATGGCATTGCGGATGATCTGCGATGACAGCGCATCGGTGAGGATGCCTTCAAGGCCATAGCCGATTTCGATACGCACCTTGCGTTCGGCAGGCGCGATGATGAGCAGCGCGCCGTTGCTGTCCTTGTCGCCGATCTTCCATTCACGACCCAGCCGGTATCCGAAGTCGGATATGTCGTATCCCTGAAGGTCGGGGATCGTCGCCACGACCAGCGATCGCCCGCTCGCCTGCTTCTGCGCGATCAGTTTCTGGCTCAGCGCCTGCCTCTGCGCAGGACTGAGCAGGTTCGCCGCGTCGACCACCCCACTGTCGTCGAACTTGGGGAATGTCTGCGCCCACGCCGCTGGCGCAAATGCCAGCAGCGCGAGGATCAGGAGCATGCGACGAAGCACTTGGCCTTACTTGCCGAAATCGACCTTGGGCGCTTCCTCCGCGCCGGGCGTCGTCGCCTGGAACGGTGTCATGGGCTTGGCTCCGTGAATGATCTTGGCGCCGATCGCGTCGGGGAAGGTGCGGATGCGCGTATTATACGCCTGAACCGAGGCGTTGTAGTCGCGGATGGCGACGGCGATGCGGTTCTCCGTTCCTTCCAGTTGCGACTGGAGGCTCAGATAATTCTCGTTGGTCTTGAGGTCCGGATAGGCTTCGACCGAAGCGAGCAGGCGACCCAGCCCCTGGCTCAACTGCGCCTGCGCCTGCTGGAACTGCGCGACCTTGGCGGGATCATTGAGGTCATTGGCGTTGACCTGAACCGACGTCGCCTTCGCGCGCGCCTCGGTCACGCGAACCAGCGTGTCCTGCTCTTGCTTGCCTGCCGCCTTCACGGTCGCGACGAGATTGCCGATAAGGTTAGCGCGGCGCTGATACTGCGCCTGAACGTCGGCCCACTTGGCCTTGGCGTCTTCCTCCGCCGTGGGGACGCTGTTGATGCCGCAGGCGGACAGCGCCAGCGCGCCCATCACGGGCAGCAGGATCGAACGGAAGCGCTTAGTGGCGATCTTGGGCAGAACGGTCATGCGTAATAGCCTCGACTTTGTTTCGCTCGTGGAAATAGGGCGTTGTCAGACGCGACGCAACGGGACATCCTCAAACATCGTCGCAACCAGCATAAGGGGTTCCGTGCCATGGGGCTGATTTCCGAATTCAAGACCTTCATCAATCGCGGCAACGTGATGGATCTGGCGGTTGGCGTCATCATCGGTGGGGCGTTCGCCACCATCACGAAATCGCTGACCGACGACCTCATCATGCCGGTCATCGGCTGGATTTTCGGCGGGGTCGATTTCTCCCGCTTCTTCCTGCGGCTGGGCGAACTGCCCGCCGGGTTCAAGGGCGACCCCAACAGCTATGCCGATCTCAAGTCAGCCGGCGTCGCGATGTTCGGATGGGGCCAATTCCTGACGGTCCTGGTCAATTTCATCATTCTCGCCTTCATCATCTTCCTGCTGGTCAAGGTGGTCAATCGCGTCACCGCACCCAAGCATGAACCGGAAAAGGCTGCGCCCGCGCCGACTCCCGAGGACATCGTTCTGCTGCGTGAGATTCGCGATTCGTTGAAAAAATAGGATCATCATGCGATGAACCGTTTCGGGTGCGGGAACCATTACGGGCGCGACCGGTTGATCGCCGTCAGGGATAGGCGGTTGCCGCGTTTGGTAACGATTACCTGCCCAACGACGTCAGCCCGATGGGGGCACAACAGGAGAATAACGCCGTGAAAACTTTCGTCACAGTCCTCGGCATGGCCAGCCTCATGGCGCTCGCCGCGTGTGATTCCGCGAAGGAAAACAAGGTCGAGAACGCTTACGAAAATCAGGCGGACGCTATCGACAACCAGGCCGACAATATGGAAGCCGCTGCCGACAACCTGAGCGGCAACGCCGCGATGGCTGCCGAAAACGCCGCCGACAAGCTGGAAAACAAGGCCGACGCGACGCGCGAAGCTGGCGAAAAGGCCGCCGATCACGTCGAAAAGATGGAAGACAAGAAGTAAGATTCTTTTCTTCGAAACAGAAGGACGCCGGGGCAATGCTGCGGCGTCCTTTTTTGTATTTGTAGCACAGTCCCTCCCGGATTTAACGCCGCCTTAACCACGCTGCGCCATGGTGCCCTTCGCGCGCATCCATGAGGCCATGGGAAATGGACGAACTACTTCAGGAATTCATCTCGGAAACGCAGGAGACGCTGGAAGCGCTTGCTGGTGAGGTCGTAGCGTGGGAGGCCGATCCCGATGATCGCGACCGTCTCGATGCGATCTTCCGCTTCTTCCACACGGTGAAAGGCAGCTGCGGCTTCCTCAATCTCCCGCGCTTCGAAAAGTTGAGCCATGCGGCGGAGGACGTGCTGTCCGATATCCGCGCGGGCAAGCGCGCGGCCGATCCCGCGACCGTCTCTGCGGTGCTGGGCCTGATGGACCGGATCGGCGAACTGACCGAGGCGGTGGCGATGGGCCTCCCGCTCCCCAATGAGAGCGACGATTATCTGATTGCCGCGCTTCATGCCGCGCCGGAAACCACCGTTGCCGAGCTACAGACGCCCGAAGCGGAAGCCGCTGCACCGGTTGCGGTCACGAAAGCGACGACGCAAGCACCGCCCCGCACGATCCGTTTGCCGCTGACGCTCATCGACCAACTGATGAACGGCGTGTCCGACATGGTGCTGGCGCGCAACGAACTTTCGCGCAAATTACGGGAGCGCACGGCGGATCCCGAACTCGATACGGTCTTCGAACGGCTATCGACCTGCGTCGCGGATATGCGCGATTCGATTTCCAAGACTCGTATGCAGCGCATTGATCGCCTGTTCGCCGCGATCCCCCGCATGGTCCGCGACCTTGGCCGCGACCTTGGCAAGCGCATCGAGCTGACGCTCGAAGGCGGCGACGTCGAGATGGATCGCGAGATGGTGGAGATGGTGGTCGATCCACTGACCCACATCGTCCGCAACAGCATCGACCATGGCATCGAAACGCCGGAACGCCGCATTGCCGCAGGCAAGCCGGAAGCAGGCAATCTGCGGCTGGAAGCACGCCAGTCGGGCAACCAGATTGTCATCGCGATCAGCGACGATGGCGCGGGAATTGATTCGACCCGACTGGTGGACAAGGCGATCAAGGCTGGCCGCCTCACGCCGGAAGCCGCTGCACGCTTGTCCGAACAGGAGCGGCTCGAACTCATTTTCCTTCCGGGCCTGTCGACCGCGAATCAGGTGACGGCGGTGTCGGGGCGCGGTGTCGGCATGGACGTGGTCCGCGCCAATATCGAGCGGATCGGCGGAGTCATCGCGCTCGACAGTCGTCCGGGGCACGGGCTGACGATCACGCTACGAGTTCCGCTGACGCTGACCATCATTCCGGGGCTCATCGTCCGGGCGGGCGGGCTGCATTTCGCCATTCCCCGCGCGGCCGTGGTCGAGATATTGCACGATACCAACGACATGCTGGCCATGAGCGAACTGGGCGGCGCAAAGATGGCGACCATCCGCGGTGTGCGTCATTCGCTGGTCGATCTGGAAGACGTGCTCGGCATGGACAAGGTCGCTCAGGCGGGACCGCGTGCGATCATGGTCGTGCGGTCCGCGACCGGAATGCCGTTCGCGCTTGGTGTTGCAGCCGTCGACAATCATGAGGAACTGGTGATCCGCCCCGCGTCCCCCCTCGTGATGGCAAGCGGCGTATATGCGGGCATGACTTTGCCGGACAATGGCCAGCCCATGCTTTTGCTCGACGCGGCCGGCCTTGCCGCTGCTGCGCGCCTGCCCAATGTCGCGGAGGACCGTTCCGCCGCCGCCCTCGAAGCCCGTGCCGGGGCGGACGCGAAGGCCGAAATGGTCCCGGCGCTGCGGTTCGAGGAATTGACCGGCGAACGCCGTCTGCTGCGCCTGTCGCTCATCGAGCGGGTGGAGGATATCGACGTTTCGCTGTTTGGGCGTTCGGGCGCACGCAGTTTCGTGCGGCTAGAAGGGCGGCTGATCCCGGTCGTGAACGGCCACTCCGAATTTACGGGCACGCGCCTATCCGCGTTGCGTTTGCGCGACGACGCACAGGAAGCCTGCTATCCGGTGGCCGCCGTTCTCGACATCGTCCAGATGCCATTGGTGCCCGACATGATCGCGATGCAGGGCATGTTGAGCGGTGTGTCGGTAATTGACGGCGAGCATCTGGAGGTGCTCAACCCCTTTGCCTTGTTCGCGGCCTTGCCCGACACGCCCATCACCGAACCAACACGCGGACGCTGCCTGCTGGCCGACGCCGACGATGGATGGAGCCGGGAGATATTGGCGCCTTTGCTGAGGCAGGCGGGACATGACGTCATGCTGGGTCTGCCGCAGGATGGCGCGATCGACCCTCGCGACATCCTGCTTTGCGCCACGCCGCAAGCCGCGCAGGCGGCGGGCATGATGGCGGACATCGCCGGATGCCGCGTGGTGCAGTTGCGCGCAAGTCCCCGCCCCGCCGGGCCGGGGGATATCAGCATCTATCGTTATGACCAGGACGCGCTGATGGCCGCGCTGTCCGAACGGAGAGGATGAAATGGACAGGCTCTATCTCTTCGCCATGCTGGCAGGCACGCGCATCGCCGTCGAAGCGCGGGAGGTCGAGGCGGTCGTTCGCCTATCGGACATTTCGCCCGTGCCCGGCATGGGCGCGCATATCGCTGGCCTCTCGGCGCTGCGCAGCCGCGTGCTGACGATCATCGACGTGGCTGCGCTGGTGCGAGGGACGCCGACGGACCGGACCCGACGCAACTTCGCGATCATCGCGGATATCAGCGGTCACAGCTATGGCCTCATGGTCGATAGCGTGTCGGATATCTGTCAGGTGCCCGAAGGCGAACTGCCGTTGCACGGCCAGCTTGACGTTTCCTGGACGCCCTATGCGCGTGGCATCGTTGAGCAAGCGGGTCAGCCGTGGCTGCTCGTTTCCCTTTCCGCGTTTATCGACGGGGGCGCCTTGGCGCAGGCCGCCTGATCCCGGCGCGAAGATAACGAGACCGACGTTTACGAAATCCTCGCTTTTGCCCGTTAGCACTCGCGAAGGTTAGAAAAACCCAAGGGACGCTTCATGAAAAACTGCCTCGTCGTTGATGATTCCAAGGTGATCCGCAAAGTCGCCCGCCACATTCTCGAATCGCTGGACATGACGGTCAGCGAGGCTGTGGACGGGCAGGATGCGCTCACCCAGTGCGAGGCGTCTGTGCCCGATGTAGTGCTGCTCGACTGGAACATGCCAGTCATGAGCGGAATGGAATTCCTCCAGGCATTATCCAGCGCCAAGCTGGAAGCGCGGCCCAAGATCATCTTCTGCACCACGGAAAACGGCATCGGCCACATCAAGGCCGCAGTCGAAGCCGGCGCGGACGAATATGTCATGAAACCGTTCGATCGTGACACGCTGGAAAGCAAGCTGGCGATCGTCGGAGTGATCTGACCATTCAATAAAGGCATCCCGACCGGGAGGTGGCAAGCCTCCCTTGCATCCCCGTATCTGAAGGCTTTTGATGACCGCCATGGTGCCGATGATGACCAGCGAGGGGAACCGATCCCCGGTGATCCGCACCTTGGTGGTCGACGATTCGGTCGTCGTGCGCACGGTCATTGAGCGCATATTGAATGCCCATCCGGCCTTCACCGTTGTCCACAAGACCAGCAGCGCCGAACAGGCGCTCGCCTATCTTGCCGATCATGATGTCGATCTCGTCCTGCTTGACATCGAACTGCCGGGGCAAAGCGGTATCGCAGCCTTGCCTTCAATCCTCGCCGCCTGCGCGCAGGCGAAGGTCGCAATCCTGTCCGCCCGGTGCGAGGAAGGCAGCGCCGCTGCGGTCGAGGCACTGGCCTTGGGTGCGAGCGAAATCGTCTCGAAACCCGGCAGCGGCAGCTTTGGCGAACAATTTCCCCAGGCGCTCGTCGAACGGTTGGGTCGCTTGTTCGACCATGCCGCCGCGACCCCACCGTCCCCGTCCGCCGAACAACGCTCGGTTCAACCGACAACGAAGCCCGCATCCGAACCGCTTGCCTGCCTTGGGATCGGCGCATCGACAGGCGGCATCCACGCGATCAGCCAGCTGTTCCACGGCCTGTCGCAACCGCTGGGCGTTCCGATATTGCTGACGCAGCATCTTCCGCTCAGCTTCACTCAGTATTTCGCACAGCAACTCGCGCGCATGACGAGCCTGAGGGTAAAGGTGGCCGGCAATGGCGATCTGTTGATGCCCGATACGGTATATGTCGCGCCGGGCGACGCCAACCTTACGTTGCGGCGCGGGCTGCATGGCCGTGTGAACATCGTTCTCAACACCGATCGCACGCCTACCGGCAATTTGCCGGCAGTCGATCCGATGTTCGCCAGTATGGCGCAGGTCTTCGGAGCGGGCGCGGCGGGCGTGGTGCTTACCGGAATGGGCAAGGACGGAACGGTGGGCGCGCGTGAGATGGTCGCGGCAGGCGGCTGGATCGTTGCGCAGGATGCGGCGACTAGCGTCGTCTGGGGAATGCCCGGTTCGATCGCTGGTGCAGGAATGGCGTGTGCGGTGATGGAGCCTGTCGGCATGATGGAATTTATCGCGCGTCGCGGAAAGGTGCCTGCTTGATGACGACCGCTTCTTCCGCTCCTGCGATGCTTGATCGCGCATCGCGTTTTTTTACGAGCTTGCTGGAAAAGCGTACCGGCCAGATCTTAAGCGAAGGGCGTGCCTGGCGGATGGAAACCGCGCTGCGCCCGGTTCTTCGCCAGCATGGGCTGTCCGACATGGACGCGCTCGCCGCCAGGCTGATGCGCAAGATCGACCCCCGTCTGGAAGAGGATGTGGTGAACGCCCTGCTTAATAATGAAAGCAGCTTTTTCCGCGACCTCCAGATGTTCGATCTGGTACAGCGCCAGATTCTGCCGCATATCCGCGCGCAGAAGCAGGACCGGGTGCTGCGCATCTGGAGCGCAGGATGCTCGACGGGCCAGGAAGCCTATTCGCTCGCTATCGCGTTGCGCCGCGACTGGGCGGCGTGGAGCGGCTGGCGCATCGAGATACTGGCCACCGACATTTCCTCTTCCGCTGTCGATCAGGCGCGCAGCGGGCGCTTCCCGCAGATGGACGTACAGCGTGGCTTGGGGGTCACCGACCTGCTCAAATGGTTCGATCCCGATGGCGACGACTGGCGCGTCAGTTCAGACCTGCGGCGCATGATCGATTTCCGGCAGGACAATCTGTTCGAAGCGAAGGTGCCGTCAGGTGCCTACGACCTCATCCTCTGCCGCAATGTGCTGCTCTATTTCACGCCGGAACGTCGTCAGACCGTCCTGCGCAATTTGGCGAGCCATGCGCATCCCGGATCGATCCTGATGCTGGGCGCCGGGGAGACGGTGATGGGCCAGGGCGAAGGCTTTGCCGCGCATCCCGAATTCCGCGGGGTCTATGGCCGCTCAGCTGGCTGATGTTGTCCTGAGTGCCAACATGCTTGATTGCAGCGGCGCACTTCGCCATGGTTGTGGCGCAAGGCCGCTCCAATAGGACGAAGCGGGCCGAAAGGGCGCGATGATCGAGTTCAGGCAGGTGGCTGGCCTTTCGCTATGACCGACATTCCGATGATCGAAACGCCTTCGCCCAATTTCGACGATCGCAGCCTGCCCGTCACGATGCTGGTGCTGCACTATACCGGGATGCCGGACGCAGCGAGTGCGATCAAATGGCTCGCCAATCCGGATTCCAAGGTTTCGGCGCATTATGTCGTGACGGAGGATGGTCAGGTCATCCGCATGGTCGATGAAGCGAACCGTGCATGGCACGCGGGGCGGTCGCACTGGCGCGGGATCGATGACATCAACTCTGCCAGTATCGGCATAGAGATCGTCAATCCGGGGCATGAATGGGGCTATCGGCCCTTCCCCGAAGCGCAGATGGGATCGCTGATCCCTTTGGTCCACGACATCGTGCAGCGGCACAAGATCACGCGCGGCAACATCGTCGGCCACAGCGACATCGCGCCCGCACGCAAGCAGGATCCGGGCGAACTTTTCCCATGGGGCCAACTCGCGCGACTGCGCCTGGCCTTGCCGCGACCGACCAAGAATTTGATGGACCCGATGTGGACCGACAGCGGCTTCATGCTGGCGCTCGAACGCTTCGGCTATGACATCGCCGATCCGCGGGCGGCGGTCGTGGCGTTCCAGCGTCGCTTCCGGCCCGAGCGGCTGGACGGCGTGATCGATGGCGAATGTCGGGCCATCCTGCTTGCGCTGCTGCTGCCCAAGCCGCAAGGCGATGAATGAGGCGCGACGAATAGCGGGTGACGAACGTGCCGCGGCGCGCTAAGGCCGCTCCCGCCAGAGGGCCGGGCGGCCGCGGCGTGGCAGGTAACTTCCACGGCGAGGAAAGTCCGGGCTCCACGAAATGACGGTGCCGGTTAACGACCGGCTGGAGTGATCCAAGGGACAGTGCAACAGAAAGCAGGTCGCCCAGCCTTCGGGCTAAGTCTTCGGACAGGCGAAATTGAAAGGGTGTGGTAAGAGCGCACCGCGCCCCCGGCAACGGGTGGCGGCACGGTAAACCCCACCGGGAGCAAGACCGAATAGGGGCGGCGCGCAGGAGATTCGCAAGAATTTGGCTGCTAGGCTTGTTTCGGCTGAGACCGCCCGGGTTGGTTGCTTGAGGGCCGGAGCGATCCGGCCCCTAGAGGAATGGTCGCCCATCTTCCGCGAGGGAGGGGACAGAACCCGGCTTACAGGCCCTCTGGCATCAGAAAGGGCGAATTTTACGGCGGGGCAGGGTAGCGTTTTGGCGGCCCAGTCCCTAATCTTGTGACAATGGCAAGACAAGGTCGATCCAATGACTGGGGCTTTCCCCGGTGGCGCAGCTATGGCTCCTCGCGAGAGGCGCAGCAGGTGCGACTGTGCGATCGGCATGGCTGCGACAAGCCGGGCGACTGCCCAGCGCCCAAATCACCCAACAGTCGTGACCGCTGGTATTTCTGCTCGGACCACGCCGCCGAATATAACCGCAACTGGGACTATTTTCAGGGTCTGGACGAGGAAGAGCGCGCCCAGCGCGAGCGCAACGAGCGGCGCGACGCCGGCGGCTTTCAGTCGAGCGCCTACCATGCCTGGGGCGGGCCGGGAGACGGGTCGCGGTCGCGCGACGAACTCCACGCATTGAAGGCGCTCGATCTGGAAGACGACGCGGATTTCGAGGCGGTCAAGAAAAGCTGGCGTCGCCTCGCCAAGGAAAATCATCCGGACGTAAAGCCGGGCGATGCACAGGCCGCCGTTCGCTTCCAAGCGATTCAGGCCGCCTATGAGGTGCTGCGTGCGGCGGAGGAGCGGCGGACCTGGAAGCCGCGGAGCACCGTCGATTGAAGGATCATGTTCGCTCCAACTGGCAGAATGCCATCCTCGTTTGCCGCAAATGTTCGAAGAAGCTGGATGGAGGGTTTGGCCCCGGCGATGAGCGTCTGGTCAAGGCGTTGCGGCGGCACCTGTCGCTGAAGAAAGGGCGGAAGGCGGCTGCGGGAATCGTCGAGGTCAACTGTCTCGGCATCTGTCCCAAGGGCGCGGTGACGGTGGTCAACGGATCGGATAGCCGCGATTGGCTGCTGGTGCGACCGGGCGCGGACCTCGACCTGCTCGCAAGCGAACTCGGCATCAATCTCAAAGCCTGAAGAATATGCAAAGAGACCGCCGCTCGACGGAGCGACGGTCCCTTGCAGCACATCAACACCAATCAGTTGCTGGCAGAGCCGCTCGCGCTTCCCGAACCCGATCCGCTGCCCGAAGCAGCACCAGTCACCGAGCCGGCAAGCGCGCCCGACCCATTACCGCTCGCGCTGGCCGCGCCGTTACGGACGGAACCGATAGTCGAACCCGCCCGGTCGCGCGCTGACTGCGCTGCGCCACCAACCTTGGCCCGCGCCGCACCTGCCGCCTGCGTGGCGGTGTCGCGTGCCGACGCCATGGCTTGACCCGCACCGTCGCGAACCGACCCGACGGTGCTGGCGACTTGATCGGTGCCGACCAGTTGAGCACTCGTGCCGACATGCTTGTCGACGCTGGTGCTGCCCGAATTGTTGAGCGTTCCAGTCACTCCATTGCCGTCCGCTCCGCTCGCACCCAGCGCCGCGCTGGTGCTGCGATTGACCGTTCCGGCAAGCCCTGCGTCAGCCGACGCCGAGCCCGACTTCGTGTTCACCGAACGGCTGCCACTGACGCTGCCCGATCCGTCAACGCTGTTGGACAGGCTACCGGTGGCGGAGCCTAGCGTGCCGCCCAGATTGCCCGCACCAGACAGCGCGCCCGACACCGTGCCGCCAAGGCCGCCTGACCCGCCCAACGCGCCGCCGACTCCACCCAGCAACTGTGCCGATGCTGGAACGCCGCCCATGCTCGCGACCAGCGCGGTGGCAAGGATCAGCGAGGTTTGCTTGCGAATACCCATGATCTTTCTCCTTCCAAGAGGCCGGATCGCGTCCGGCTTCACATGAGCAACGATGGCGATCCGGCGCTTCATCCCGTCTGCCTCAAAAAAATTATTTGATGCCGACATTCCGTGGCGGGGTGGCGCAACTGCCGCACACGATCCCGCGCCCGACGCGGCCCTTTCCAGGTTTTGCTTCGGCGGTAAGCGCAGCAACGCCTCCGACGCGCGCGATGCGTGCGGCGACAAGCGGCGCGGCAAAGGACGTGCCGCGCAGCAGTTCCCACCCTTTGCCTGGCACCGCCCCGACCATGTCCGCGCCCGGTGCGGCATAGTCGAGATGGAGGGGCTTTCCTGCCTCGATCAGCGCGCGTCCTTTCGCATCGACGGCTGTAACCGAAACCACACCCGCATAGGAGGCAGGATATTGCGGCGGGGCGGCGGGGCCGTCATTTCCCACCGCGGCGACGACGACGATACCCTTGCCTTGCAATGCTTTCACACCGGCGGCGAGCAGCGGATTGGGCGGCCCGACAAGGCTGATGTTGACCACGCGCACGCGTCGCTGCGCCAGCCAGGCCATGGCCCGCACGATCGCCATCGCCGATCCGTTTCCCGTCGATCCGCCATAGACATCGGCCACCAGCAGCGGCGAGCCGGGCGCGACACCATGAAAGGCGCCTGTTTCGCCGACCATCAGGGATGCGACCGCCGTTCCATGGCCGCTGGGCTTGGGATCACCGGCAAAGCCACGCTGTTCGATCCGCGCATGGGCGAAGGCGGGATGGCCCGCGACTCCGCCGTCGATCAGCCCAATCGTCGCGCTTATCGCGCTGCCGTCCATAGCGATCGAGCCTTCAGCGGGGGCCAGCGGTGCTCGTGCAGGCTCGTAGATATGGTCCAACGTGTAGCTGCCCTGTGGGTCGGCAGCACGCAACTGCTCCAACGCTTTGCGCGCCGACTTGCCCTTCGGCGGCGTCAGCTTCGTCACCGTGATGCCAATGTCGTCAAGGGTCTCGTTCGGTATGACACTAAAACCCGCGTTCCTCGCCTTCGTGATCGCTTCGTCGCCGAGGCCGAGGCCGATGATTTCGTCACGCCGCACCGGATTGCCGTCGTCGTCCACATCGATCGTGGCGCGGTTGTTACGCACCAACGCGCGCAGTCGATCCCGCCGCGCGGAAAGAAGATCGCCCGATGTCAGTGTCCGCAGAGTCCCGTCCGCCGCCATTAGTGGCCCTTGCAAGCCCCCCACGACTCCGCTCGCGCCGCCACCCGGACCCAGAAGCCCGCCGGTAACCCCGCCGACCACCCCGCCCAGCGTTCCGCCGTCCAGCCCGCCAGCGCCGCCCAGCAATTGCGCGCTCGCCGGGACCGCGACGCCGATCGTCAAAGCCACCATCCAGCCCTTGCCCATAACCGCTTTCCTTTTTTGTCGTCCCGGTGGATGAAACGACGACACCCCGCCGTTTCATCCGCATGAGCGAAAGGATGATCTTTGGACGAGATCGAGCGCCGTCTGGCAAGCCTGCTTCCGCGCCTTCGGCGCTTTGCGCATGGCTTGGCCCGGAACGTGGCGGATGCCGACGACCTCACGCAAGCGACGGCCGAGCGTATCCTGCGTTCGCGCGACCGTTGGCAGGCCGGCACGAATTTCGACGCTTGGGCCTATCGCATCATGCGCAACCTCTGGATCGATACGGCGCGATCGGGCCAGCGCCACGCCAAGGTGTTGGCACCGGAAGAGGAGGGGGAGGCGATCGGCGCATCGGGGGATGCCGAAGAGGCTGTCGAGCGTCGTTACCTCATGCGCGCCATGGGCCGTCTGCCCGACGAACAGCGCGAAGCCGTGGCGCTCGTGATGATAGAAGGACTATCCTATGCCGAGGCGGCGGATGTTCTGGAGATACCCGCAGGCACGCTGACCAGCCGCCTCGTGCGGGGACGGCAGGCGCTGGTCAGGATGCTGGAGGATTGAGCCATGGCTGACGATATCGATGAGGCTACCGTCATCGCCTGGATCGATGGTGAACTGGAAGAGGCTGAAAGTGCAAAGGTAGCGGCCCAGGTCGCCGCCGATCCGGTCTTGCAGGCTGTTGCAGAGCGACATCGACGGATGCTGGCGCGCTTCGCTGCCGCCTTTGACCCGATCGCTCGCGAACCTGTGGAAGCGCCTGCGTCGGCACCCGTCGTTTCTTTGGCTGCCGTTCGTGCAGAGCGAGAGGCTGTCCCCCCGCGTATATTCCGGCCGTGGTACGGATGGGGCGGCGCCATTGCGGCCAGCCTCGTCATAGGTGTTCTGGTCGGGCACCAGCTTGGCGGCGCTCCGGGGATAGGGGATGGCAAAGGGGCGCTTGCGCTCGCGGCTCCGGTGGCAAAGGCGCTCGATCACCAGCTTTCCGGCCAACCGGGTGCGGTCCGCATAGCCCTGTCTTTCCGGGATCGTGACAATCATCTGTGTCGCAGCTTTACCGGGAACGATCTCTCCGGCGTCGCGTGCCGCGAAGGCGGGACGTGGCAATTGCGGTATGGCGCGCCTAATGCCGCAACGACACCGGCAGACTATCGCATGGCGGGCACGGATGCTGCCAAAGCCGAGGTGATCGACGCCATGATCGCTGGCGATCCACTCGACCGCGATGCGGAGGAAGAGGCGAGGAACTCCGGTTGGGGGAAATAGTAGCTAGGCGGCGGATCTGACCGTTGGTCGCGCAATCGCTTTTTCGGCCGCCGGATAAAGGCCATGATCCTCACGATGCATACGGTCCTCCAGCGCCTTGAGCAGCGATCGGGTTTCTTCACAGAAGCCGGGCCATTCCCGCGCGATGCGATCCTCGCTCCAGCGGCGCATATAGGTACCGAATGTGTCGGCCAGCCAGCCGGTATCCGCCTGTAACTGGGCGGCTTGCTGCCGCAGCGCCTGATCCTGTAGCCGCTGGATCAGCGGATAGAGAAATTGATCTTCGAGCGCGAGGTGCGCCATCAGCTGCCGAGCAAGCTGCCAGCGGAGCTGGCCGATGCCTTCGGGCTGCGTCTGACACCCAATCGCCGTCCGCAATTGCCGCGCCGTATCGCTGATCTCTTCATGCTGCGTTCGCAACAGGCCGATGTCCATGCCTACCCCCTTTGCCGTCAGGTGATCATTGCGCCTGCTTTCTTAACGCTGGATGGCGACGCGGGTTTCCGCGTTCTCGCAACATTAGACATTGGTCGCAAAAACGCCCGCCAACTCGTTGGAGCGGCGGGCGTTTTCCGAATTCTGGCTTAACTAAAGCCGGATCAGCCGGGCTGATCGGCGCGGCTGACGCCTTCGCCGTCCAGGTTCTGGGCAGCGAAGTCCCAGTTCAGCGCTTCCTTGAGCACGCGGTCGGCGTAGTTGGGGCGCGCGTTGCGATAATCGATGTAATAGGCATGTTCCCACACATCGACGATGAGCAGCGGGGCGTGGCCTTCATGCGCGACGGGGGTGTCGGCGTCATGATAGCTGGTGACTTCCAGCTTGCCGTCCTTCAGCACCAGCGCGGCCCAGCCGCTGGCGAAATGGCCCACGGCCTCCGCCTTCAGCTTTTCGATCAGCGCATCGACCGAACCGAAGGCTTCGTTGATCTTGTCGAGCAGCTCGCCACTCGGCTGCGTCTTGTTCGGCGTCAGCGAGTTCCAATAGAAAGTATGGTTCCAGATCTGGCCGACCTGATTGAACAGACCGCCCTTGGACGACTTGATCAGTTCGACCAGCGACTTGCCCTGGAGCGAGGCGTCGGCGGCGACCAGTTCGTTGGCCTTGGTCACATAGGCATTGTGATGCTTGCCATGGTGATAATCGAAGGTTTCGGCAGACAGGATGTCGCCGAACGCATCCTTGGCATAGGGCAGCTCGGGAAGAACAAAGGCCATGGCGGAACTCCTAAAGGTTCGTAATGGGGCGGCTGGACCAAGGGCGGGACAGCCGGTTTCGATATGATCCAGACGGGGCGTTGACGCCTCCCGCCCAGTCCATATGCGCGCCCAACGCACAAGAAAACCGATATGTGCCTATTGCGAAACGATCGCAGAGATTGTTGCTTTACCCCTGCGGAGGAGAGGTTTTGCCGATGTCTTCCGATGCGGGTTCATCGCCCAATTTCAGACCATGGCGCATCAGCATCGGGACGTTCGCCCCGGCAAAGATCACCGACACGATCGTGACGCCCCACACCTTCACCGCCAGCCACGAATCGAAACTCATCGACCGGCGCATGAGCTCGTTCGCGACCGCCATGAACACGAAGAAGAAGGCCCAGTTGCGCGACAGTTTCATCCAGCCTTCATGAGTCAGCCCATCATAGGCGGCCTGAAGCAGAAACTTGAGCAATGGCTGGCCGCGCAGCAACCCCGCAAACAGCATCAGCGCAAAGAAGGCATAGATGATCGTCGGCTTCAACTGGATGAAGCGCTGGTCGTGGAAATAGATGGTGAGGCCGCCGAAGAACAGGATCAGCATGGCCGACAGCCACAGCATCGGCGACACACGGCCCAGCTTTACCTTGGAAATGATCACGGCGATTACGATCGACAGCATGAAGGCGGCGGTACCGAACGTCATCGCCGTGATCGGATTGCCGGCCCCCCAAATCCATCCCGCGCCCTTGTAGGTCAGGAAGAAAACGAGCAGCGGCCCGAAATCGAGCGCCAAGCTGAGATTGCCGTTATGATTGGGTCTGGTTGGCTGGGGTGAACCGGTCATCATCAATCCGTCATCCCAGCGAAGGCTGGGATCGCATGAGGCAGAGAACGCCCTTGCAGGCATGAGATTCCAGCCTTCGCTGGAATGGCGCGATCATCGCGCATAGGCCGTGCCCGCGATCGCCTTCGCCATGTCTCCGGGATCGAAGGGGCGCAGATCCTCGATCTTTTCGCCAACGCCGATCGCATGGATGGGCAGGCGGTATTTTTCCGCCGCCGCGACCAGCACGCCGCCCCGCGCGGTGCCGTCCAGCTTCGTCATGACGAGGCCGGTCACCTGCGCGGTTTCCTTGAACACTTCGATCTGGTTCAACGCATTTTGCCCCGTGGTGGCATCCAGAACCAGCACAACGTCGTGCGGGGCCGCCGGGTTCAACCGACCCAGGACGCGCCGCACCTTGGCAAGCTCGTCCATCAACTCCGTCTTGTTCTGGAGCCGCCCTGCCGTGTCTACGATCAGCACGTCGATGCCGGTGGCCGTCGCCTGCTTGACCGCGTCGAACACGATTCCCGCTGCGTCCCCGCCTTCCTTGCCCGCGACGATGGGAACGCCCAGCCGATCGGCCCAGACCTTCAATTGCCCGATCGCAGCCGCGCGGAACGTGTCGCCGGCCGCCAGCATCACGCCATAATCCTGTTCGAGCAGATTGTTCGCGAGCTTGGCTATGGTCGTCGTCTTGCCCGACCCGTTGACGCCGATGACGAGGATAACCTGCGGACGGGGAAAGGCTTCGATCTCCAGCGGCTTGGCGACGGGAGCCAGCACCTTCTCGATTTCTTCCGCGATGATCTCGCGGAGGTACTCCTCGGTGATTTCGCGATTGTATCGCCCTTCGGCCAGCCGCTCGCGCACCCGCACCGCCATGGCTGGGCCAAGGTCCGTCATGATCAGCGCTTCCTCGATCTCGTCGAGCGTTTGATCGTCGAGCGCCGTCTTGAAAATGCCCGATAGATTTTCGCCCAGCCGATCGGACGTGCGCTTCAAGCCCCCGAAAAGGCGATTACGCCAGGATGTTTCAGCCATTCTTACCACCATCGTCATCCCCGCCTGTTTACGCGGGAATGACGCAAAAAAGGAACGTCACTCTTGGCGATCCTCTTGCGCGATCAGGACGCCCTTCTCAAGCCCCGTGATGCGTGCAGGCACGATCGTGCAGGCTGTCTGTCCGTTAGCGAACCGCACCGGTGCGAAATTTTCCGCGTGGCCCGTCACCCCGCTGCGTTCGACGAGCACCGACTGGATGGAGCCGATCAGGCTGCGCAGCCAAGCCTCGCGCCGCGCCGAACAGGCGTCGCGCAGCGTGGCCGCCCGTGCCTTGATCGTCGCTCTGTCTACCTGCGGCATCCTGGCGGCAGGGGTGCCTTCGCGCGGCGAATAGGGAAAGATATGGCCATGGACGATGTCGCACTCCGCGATCAGCTTCAGGCTGTTTTCGAACATCGCGTCGTCTTCGGTCGGGAAGCCCGCGATGATATCCGCGCCGATGCTGATGTCCGGGCGCGCGGCCTTGATCCGCTTGACGATACGGATCGCGTCGGCGCGACCATGGCGCCGCTTCATGCGCTTGAGAATCATATCGTCGCCCGACTGCAAGGACAGATGCAGATGCGGCATCATGCGCGGCTCATGCGCGATCAGCTCGAACAGCCTGTCGTCGATCTCCACACTGTCGATGGAGGACAGGCGCAGACGGGCAAGGTCGGGCACGCCCTTCAATATGCGCTCGACCAGTGATCCAAGCGTTGGATTGCCCGGCAGGTCGGGACCATAGCTGGTGACATCCACACCCGTCAGCACGATCTCCCGATAGCCCGCATCGACCAGTTGCTTTGCCTTCTCAACCACCGCGCCTGCGGGAACCGAGCGGCTGTTCCCGCGGCCATAGGGGATGATACAAAAGGTGCAGCGATGGTCGCAGCCATTCTGCACTTCTAGGAACGCGCGCGCATGATCGGCAAAGGCGCTCGCCATATGCGGCGCGGTGTCGCGGACGGCCATGATGTCGGACACGCGGACTTTCGCGTCGGCCTCGATCCCTTCCGTCACCCCAGCCGCTATCGTTACCCGAACCCCTTCCGTCACCCCAGCGAAGGCTGGGGTCTCGGGCGATATGTCACCTTCAGCCGCCCGAGATCCCAGCCTGCGCTGGGATGACGACCTTGGACGGGGTGAAGCGACGTAGGACGCAGCCTCCATTTTCTCCCGATTACCCAGAACACCATCCACTTCCGCCATCCCGGCGAACGTCTGCGGCTCAGTCTGCGCCGCGCACCCCGTGACCAGGATGCGGGCTTCGGGCCGATCCCGCCGTGCCCTTCGGATGGCCTGCCGCGTCTGGCGCACCGCCTCCGCCGTCACGGCGCAGCTGTTGACGACGATCAGGTCGTCCTCGCCCTGCGCCATGTCGCGGATCGCCTCGCTCTCCGCGATGTTGAGGCGACAGCCCATGGTTATGATTTGTGGACCGCTCATGGTCAAAAGCGGGACCAGTCGGCCTCGCCATCGAAGACATGGGTGGCGGGGCCGGTCATCCGGATCGTGCCGCCCAGTGCCCATTCGATGATCAGGTCGCCACCCGGCAAGCTGACGGTCACCGAGCCGGAGGCCAGTTTGCGCCGCACCGCCGCCACCGCCGTCGCACAAGCACCCGTCCCGCAAGCCCGCGTCAGGCCCGCACCGCGTTCCCATACGACCAGGCGGACATTGTTCTCGCCAACCATCTGCGCGAAGTTCACATTGACGCGCGTCGGGAAGAGCGGATCATGCTCGATGATCGGCCCCAATCGCGCCGTCTCCACCGCGTCCAGATCATCTACGAAGAAGATGACATGCGGATTGCCGACATTGACGGCGGCGGGAGCGGGCAATTCCTCCCAGCTCGCGGCCATCGTGAGCGTGTCCATGGGGTAGGCAAGCGGGATCGCATCCCACTCGAATCGTGGCGCACCCATATCGACGCTGGCTCCGCCGTCGATGAGGCGGGCGTCGAGCAATCCGGCCTTGGTGCGGATGGTCACGTCCTGTCCAACGAACAGCGGCACGCAGCGGGTCGCATTGCCACACGCCTCCACCTCGCTGCCGTCGGCGTTGAAGATGCGCATCGACACGTCGGCATCGCCCGCCTTGCCGATGACGATTAACTGATCGCAACCGATCCCGGCGTGACGATCGGAGATGGCCCGCGCCCGCGCTTCCGTCATCTCAACAGCGCCCTCGCGCGCGTCGAGGACGACAAAGTCGTTGCCGAGGCCATGCATCTTCGAAAAGCGTCCCATGCCGCGCATCTAGTGCGAAGCGTGGGCGAACGCCAGTGGGGCGGCCTTAATCCTCCAAAGCCGCGCGCCGCTGCCCGTACAGAAAATAGACCACCAGCCCGATCGCGTTCCAGGCGAAACAGGCCATGATCGTCATCATCGGCAGGCTGATGAACAGATAGGCGCACCCCAGCACCGCCCCGATCCCGACCAGCGTCGCGGCAGGCGTTCGGAAGGGGCGGCGAATGTCGGGCATCCGGCGACGCAGAATCAGCAGGCACGCACCCACTGCCGTAAAGGCGATCAAGGTTCCCGCATTGGCCAGCGCAGCGATCTCGTCGATCGGCAGCAGCCCGGCGATGATCGCGACCAGCACCGCCGTTACGGCCGTGATGCGCGCGGGCGTGCCGCGCTTCGATATCTTTGCCAGCGACTGCGGCAGGAATCCGTCCCGCGCCATCACCAGAAAGATGCGGCTCTGCCCATAAAGGAAGCCGAGCAACACCGTCGGCAAGGCGATCACCGCCGCAATCGCCACGATCCGCGCGATCCCGCCCTGTCCCATCTCGCGCAGGATGAGCGCCAGCGGCTCCGGGCTGTCGGCAAAACGGGTGAAGGGCATTGCGCCGACCGCCGCTGCGGCGACCAGCACATAGATGAGCGTGCAGGCGATCAGCGACCCGACGATGCCGATGGCAAGGTCGCGATCGGGGTTCTTCGCTTCCTCAGCCGCCGTGGAAATGGCGTCGAAGCCGTAGAAGGCGAAGAAGATGATCGCCGCCGCCGCCATCACCCCACGCTCCACGCCGTCCGGCCCCATATGCTTGGCAAAGCCGAACGGCATGAACGGCTCAAGATTCTGCGTGTCGAAGGCGGGCAGGGCATAGGCGACGAACAGGCTGAGCGTCACGATCTTGATCAGGACCAGTATGGTGTTCAGCCGCGCGCTTTCCCGCGTGCCGACCATCAGCAATCCTGCGACGACAGCGATAATGAAGATGGCGGGCAGGTTGATGATGCCGCCCAGTTCCGGCCCTTGCGTCAGCGCCTTTGGAAAGCCGACCGCCGTCAGCAGCGGCGCGGCATAGCCCGACCAGCCCACCGCGACCGTGGAAACAACGAGACTATACTCAAGGATAAGGCTCCACCCCACGACCCAGGCGATGCCTTCGCCCAGCACGACATAGCTATAGCTATACGCGCTGCCCGCAGCGGGCATCATAGTCGACAGTTCGGCATAGGCGAGCGCCGCACACGCGCAGATTGCGCCTGCGATGGCGAAGGACAGCAGCACAGACGGCCCGGCCCGGTCCGCACCGACGCCGATCAACGTCAATATGCCCGTGCCCACGATCGCGCCGACCCCCAGCGCCAGAAGGTGCGGCCAGGACAAGGTGCGCGCCAGTTGATGGCCCGCATCCTTCGGCGTCATCGCCTCCATCGGCTTGCGGCGTGTCCAGCTCATGTCCCTTGGCTCCCCTTTATCATTAAAGGACTGCTGCCCGAGACAGCCAAGAATCGCAAGTCCAGCGCATCGGCGGAATAGGGCGGCCCTTGCGCGGGCGGAACAAAGTTAATTCCACATCCGTTCAACCGAGCCTCTGCACAATTGGACATAATCTGATTGTCGGAGTCCGTGTCCCTCGCTTGGGAATGAAAATACAGGGGATATGTTAGGGAGAATATGATGTCGCAGCCTTTGTTGAAACTTGCCCCGCTTGCAGCGGTTCTGGTGGGTTCTCTGGCTCTCGGCGGTTGCGCAACGAAGGGGTTCGTTCGTGAACAGGTCGCCACGGTCAACCAGCGCGTCGATGCGCTTGACCAGAAGCTGGCGACGACCGACCAGACCGCGCAGCAGGCTCTTGCCGCGGCGCAGTCCGCCTCCGGCCAGGCGCAGCAGAACGGCCAGCGTCTCGACCAGCTCAACGCACGTGTCGATGGCGTCGAACAGCAGATGCAGGAAGCTCGCCGCAAGCGCGCGCGCAACTGACACCCTCTACAAGCCAACGCCCCCACAAAGGGCGTTGGCTTTTTTCCGAGCAGCATGAAATATGAAGAAGTTGGTGACGGCGTTCGCCGTGCTTGCGCTCTGCCAAACTCTGCCGGCCGTCGCCGCGCCAAAGGCGAAGGCAAAGACGGCCAAGACTACCAAGAAATCCGCCAAGCCTGCTGAAAAGCCGAAGGGCGATCCATCGACCGACGCTACCGTGGAGCAAGGCGTCATTTCCGCCTCCGGCCCCGCCGCAAGGGTCATCCAGTGGGTGGCTTATGACAAGGACAACCGCTCTCACCCCTACATCATCATCGACAAAGTGGGTGCGCGCGCCTTTTTGTTCGATGCCAAGGGCAAGCCGCTGTCCGACGCGCCGGTTCTGATCGGTATCGCGACGGGCGACGATGCCACGCCCGGCGTCGGCAAGAAATCGCTTGCCGAAATCGGCCCGGCGGAAAAGACGACACCCGCTGGCCGCTTCCTCGCCAAATTCGGTCGCGCGGCGGGAAATGCCCAGGTGCTGTGGGTCGATTACGCAACCTCCGTCGCGCTACACACGATCCCGCCCGGCAATCCCAAGGAACATCGGGTCGATCGCATGATCTCACCCGATATCCTGGACAACCGCATCACCTTCGGCTGCATCAACGTCCCCAAGGCTTTCTATGCCAAGGTACGCCCGTTGTTCGCGAAGAAGGGGGGCTATGTCTACATCCTGCCCGACACGAAGACGCTGGAAGACACCTTCCCGCCGATCCGCGTCCAGCCTTTCCTCAATAGCCAGGCCAAATCCGTGGAGCAGGGCGCATGAAGCCACGTCTGCTGCCTTGCCTGTTCCTGATCGCACCGCTGGCCGCGATCCCGGTTCCCGCGCACGCAGGCTTCTACACGGGCAACAATTTACTGGAAGCGTGCGCGGTCGAGGAGGGCAGCCCCAATTATTTCGAGCGCAACTATGAGTGCGTCGCTTATATTGCGGGCGCGGTCGACGCGTTCAATACGACGCGAGAGGCAAATGGCCTCAAAAGCTGCATCCCCAGCGGCACAACCATGGGCGATTTGCGGACCGTGACTGTCGATTATCTGCGCGACCACCGCAAGGAGAGGGCGAAGTCGGCCTCGCAGATCGTCTTCACCGCCACCCGCGCAGAGTGGCCCTGCAAGAAACCGGTCACTAAAAAGACCGCAAGCAAGAAGGCGAAGAGCCGGAAATAGCGCCGCCATTGCATCGTCGCGTCAACTGCGCTAAGGGCCGCGCAGCATCGGGCGGCTTGCCGTCTGAACCCTGATCGACTCCAGGACGCTCAATAGGGGCATCGTATGGACGCTGGCCGGCGAGGTTTCGCCCGCCGGCGATTTTGTCGTTTGGCGGGATGCCATGTTTTGCGCGGGTCCAGGCCCGATATGAGGTGATGATGTTCGATTCGCTAAGCGATCGTCTCGGCGGGGTATTCGACAAGCTGCGTGGGCGCGGTGCGCTGACGGAGGACGATGTCCGCGCCGCGATGCGCGAGGTGCGGGTCGCGTTGCTCGAAGCCGACGTCGCGCTGCCGGTCGTGCGCCAGTTCGTGGATCAGGCGACCGAAAAGGCTGTCGGAAGCGACGTTCTTCGCTCGGTCACGCCGGGGCAGATGGTCGTCAAGATCGTCTCCGACACGCTCACCGAAACGCTCGGCGCGGAAACCAGCGACCTGCTGATCGACGTCACCCCGCCGGCCGTCATCATGATGGTCGGCCTTCAGGGGTCGGGCAAGACGACCTCGACCGCGAAGATCGCCAAGCGCCTTAAAGAAAAAGAGCGCAAAAAGGTGCTGATGGCGTCGCTCGACGTCCAGCGCCCCGCCGCGCAGGAGCAGCTTGCGGTGCTCGGTACGCAGGCGGATGTCGCGACCTTGCCGATCGTCGCTGGCCAGCAGCCAGTCGATATCGCCCGCCGCGCGCTTCAGTCGGCCAAGCTTCAGGGCTTCGACGTCGTGATGCTCGACACCGCCGGTCGCCTCCACGTCGATCAGGCGCTGATGGACGAGATGAAGGCAGTGGCCGATGTCGCCAACCCTGCCGAAATCCTGCTCGTCGTCGACTCTCTGACCGGTCAGGACGCGGTCAACGTCGCAACCAGCTTTACACAACAAGTGCCGCTGACCGGCGTCGTGCTGACCCGTATGGACGGCGACGCGCGCGGTGGTGCGGCGCTCTCGATGCGTGCTGTTACCGGTCGCCCGATCAAGTTTGCGGGCACGGGCGAAAAGCTCGACGCGATCGAACCCTTCCACCCCGCGCGCGTCGCGCAGCGGATTCTCGGCATGGGCGACGTCGTGTCGCTGGTCGAAAAGGCCGCCGAGACCATCGATGCGGAGGAAGCCGACAAGCTTGCCAAGAAGATGGCGAAGGGTCAGTTCGATCTGAACGATCTGCGCGCCCAGCTCAACCAGATGCGCCGCATGGGCGGCCTTGGCGCGCTTGCGGGCATGTTGCCCGGTCTCAAGAAAGCGCAGGCCGCGATGGCTAACAGCGGCGCGAACGACAAGACGCTGATCCATCTCGACGCGATGATCGGTTCGATGACGCCCAAGGAACGCGAACGTCCCGCGCTCATCAACGCCAAGCGCAAGATCCGCATCGCCAAGGGTTCCGGCACCACCGTGCAGGAAGTCAATCGCCTCCTGAAGATGCATCAGGAAATGGAAACGGCGATGAAGAAGATCCGCAAAATGGGCGGCCTCAAGGGGCTGGCCAAGATGTTTACCGGGGGCGGCATGGGTGGCCTCGGCGGTCCCGAGGGCGGGGCAGGGGGACCGGACCTTTCCAGTCTCGGCGGATTGGGCGGCCTGGGCGGTAACATGCCCAAGCTGCCCCCCGGCTTTCAGAATTTCATGAAGAAATAAGCAGTTCAATAGATTAGATTAAGCAAGAAAGGTTATATTGTCATGGCAACGTCCATTCGTCTGTCGCGCGGCGGCTCCAAGAAGCGTCCTTATTACCGCATCGTCGTCGCCGACAGCCGTGCACCTCGCGACGGCAAGTTCATCGAGCGTATCGGCAGCTATAACCCCGTCCTGCCCAAGGGCGACGAAAAGCGCGTCGTGATCGACGTCGAGCGTGCGAAGCACTGGGTCGAAGCCGGTGCGCAGCCGACCGACCGTGTCGCCCGCTTCCTCGACGCGGCTGGCGTGAAGGAGCGCAAGGCGCGCAACAACCCGAACAAGGCTGAACCGGGTCAGAAGGCCAAGGATCGCGCAGAAGATCGCGCCGCCAAGGCTGCCGAGGCGGAAGAGGCCCGCAAGGCGGCTGAAGAAGCCGCCAACGCGCCTGCCGCTGAAGAGGCTCCTGCCGAAGACGCCGCGCCTGCTGAAGAATCGGCGGAAGGCTAACCACTTGACCGACAAGCCCGTCACCCTGGCCGCGATCATCGGCGCGCATGGCGTGGCGGGCGAAGTCCGTCTGAAGCTGTTTGGCGAAGGGGCGGACAGCCTCAAAAGCTATGGCAGCTTCGAAGCGGCGGGGCGCACGCTGACGTTGAAGTCGGTGCGCCCCGGCCCCAACGGCGCGGTCGCGCGCTTTGCTGAGGTCAACGATCGCGGCATGGCCGAAGCCCTGCGCGGGACGGCGCTCACCGTGCCACGTTCGGCGCTGCCGCCGCTCGCCGAGGGTGAATATTATCATGCCGACCTGATCGGCCTTCCTTGCACCGCCAGCACTGGCGAGGCATTGGGTGCCATTGTCGCGGTCGAGAATTTCGGCGCAGGCGACATCATCGAAGTCGAACGGCCTGCGGTCGAAGGCAAGAAGCCCAAGCGCTTCATGGCCCCCATGCACGCCGTTACAGTCGGTGACGATGGCGCCGTGATCGACGTCGCCTTCGTGGATTGATCACGGGCGTGTCATGGCACAGCTTCTTACCGCTCTTTACCTGTTACTGATGCTGGCGGCCGGATGGCGGCTCTATGGCATCGGCTGGTCGCGCCCGCTTAAAGCCGTAACGGCGATCGCACTGCTGCTGCCTCTGCCGCTATTGCTGCTGATCCCGGCGCTTCAGCATCCTGATCGCCCCTATTCCGATCTTTTGCGGGCAATCGGTCTCGCGCTCCTCGTCTGCGGCGCGCTATGCCTGCTCGGCGGTGTGTCGGCGGCATGGGCAAGGGCACGCCGCAAATGAGTTTCACCGCGCAAATCCTGACGCTTTACCCGGAAATGTTTCCCGGTCCGCTCGGCGTATCGCTCGCGGGGCGTGCGTTGGCGGAAGGCAAATGGTCCTGCGCGCCGATCCAGATTCGCGACTTCGCGACCGACAAGCATCGCACCGTCGATGACACGCCCGCAGGTGGCGGCGCAGGGATGGTGCTCCGCGCCGACATAGTCGCGCGCGCCGTCGATCACGCTTTGGAAACGCGCCCCGACCTCCCCGTTCTCGCCATGACCCCGCGTGGTGCGCCGATCACCCAGGCCCGTGTTCGCGCCCTCGCCGACGGCCCCGGCGCGACGATCCTGTGCGGCCGGTTCGAGGGGTTCGACGAGCGCCTGTTCGACGCACGTCCGATCGAACAGATCAGCATGGGCGACATCATCCTGTCCGGCGGCGAGATGGCGGCGCTGACGCTGCTCGATGCTTGCGTCCGCCTGCTTCCCGGTGTAATGGGCGCGGCTTCAAGCGGAGTCGAAGAATCCTTCGAAACGGGATTGCTCGAATATCCGCATTACACCCGACCTGCTGAGTGGGAAGGGCGCATGATCCCTGAAGTGTTGCGATCGGGGGATCATGCGAAGATCGCCGCCTGGCGGGAACAAAGGGCGCGTGACGATACACGGCTAAGGCGACCGGACCTTTGGGAACGTCATATCGGCGTTCGGGACCAGTCGCCCTCTGGTGCGCAGCAAAAGACTTGAGGACTGACGTCACATGAACATCATCCAGCAGATCGAGGCGGAAAACATCGCCGCTCTCGCCAAGGATATCCCCGATTTCCGCCCCGGCGACACGCTGCGCGTCGGCGTGAAGGTCGTCGAAGGCGAGCGCAGCCGCGTTCAGAACTTCGAAGGCGTCTGCATTGCCCGCTCGAACAAGGGCATGGGCTCGAACTTCACCGTTCGCAAGATTTCGTTCGGCGAAGGCGTCGAGCGCGTGTTCCCGCTCTATTCGCCGAACGTGGACTCGATCACCGTCGTCCGTCGCGGCGTCGTGCGTCGCGCCAAGCTCTATTATCTGCGCGGTCGCACCGGCAAGCGCGCTCGCATCGCCGAGCGTCGCGACACCCGCACCGAAGGCTGAACGTCAAGAGATATTTCTTGACTGTTGCAGGTTGGAAACAGGCGGCGATCTTTGGATCGTCGCCTTTTTCTTTGCTCTCAATGCGTTGATGTCTTTTCCATGACAGCGTCGCCATCGCGCGATCGGTCCCGACACATGATCCGCTAAAAGGTCCACTTGCCCCATGGTGGATTTATCGCGGCCCTCCGTCTCACGCATTACTGAACGATTACATACGGGAAACATTCGGGCGCACCCCGGTGGCCGTGGGTCGGGAAGACGAAGGCGAAACAAGACCATAAGGACTTTTAGGAGAGGCAACCCATCGTCGGAAGTAAGGGGGCTGCTTCATGCACTACAGGAGTTTCGTGTCGAGCGCGGCATTGGCCGTCGCCATCTGTTCTTCCACCGGCGCACTGGCACAGGATGCCGCGCCACAGGCCGCCGCAGAGGATGGCGGCGCCGCGATCATCGTCACCGGCACGCGCCTTACCGGCATGAAGGCCGCAGACAGCCCGGCGCCGATACAGTTGCTGGGGTCCGATGCGATCCAGCGCACCGGTTCGCCCGACCTTCTGCAAAGCCTTGCGCAGCAGTTGCCCTCGATCCAGGCGCAATCCTTCGGCTCCGATCTTCAGGCACATACGCTTCAGATGAAGCTGCGCGGCCTTTCGCCCAATCATACTTTGATCCTCGTCAACGGCAAGCGTCGCCACGGCACTGCCAACGTCTCGGTCGCCGGTGGTCCCTACGGCGGCAGCGCGGCCCCGGACATCAGCTTCATCCTGCCCGAATCGGTCGAGCGGGTCGAAGTGCTTCAGGATGGCGCGGCCGCTCAATATGGCACCGATGCGATCGCGGGCGTCATCAACTTCATTCAGAAGCGGGCCGACCATGGCGGGTCGATCAACGCGACCGGCGGCCGTTATTATGACCAAGGCGGAAAGACCTACGCCATCGGCGGCAATATCGGTCTCGCGCCGTTCGAGGGTGCGTATCTCAACATCGCCGCGCAGAAGAAGCATAAGGGTTTCAGCTTCCGGGGCGATATCAATCCGCAATCGGTCAATCTGTCGACGCGCTTCCCGGACATCAGGAATCTGCCGGGCTACCCGTACACGAACCGCATCGTCGGCGATCCGCATATCGACCAGACGGTCGTCAGCTACAATGCCGGCTATGAATTCGGCGAATATGAACTCTACAGCTTCGGCAGCTACGGCCACAAGAAAGCGGCGGCTTACGAAAATACCCGCTCACCACTGGTCGTCGTCAGCGCGGCTGGCGTGCCCTATTATCCTGGCGGTTTCCAGCCGCAGGAACGTATCGACGAAACCGACTATAGCTTCACCGGTGGTTTCAAGGGGAAGATGGGCGAGACATCGTTCGATCTCGCCTCGACCTACGGCAAAGACGTGGTCGACGTCTATGTTTATCACTCCGCCAACGCGCAGCTGTATCGCGACACGGGCTTCACCCCGCAGACCTTCTACAATGGCAGCTTCTTCAACACGCAATGGACCAATACGCTCGACCTGACGCATGAATTCGATATCGGCATGGCGTCATCGCTTAACGTCGCGGCGGGTCTGGAATATCGCAAGGAAACCTATGGTATCCGCGACGGCGATCCGGCGTCCTATTATGGTGGCGGCGCGCAGTCCTTCTTCGGCTACAGCCCCAACGACGCGGGCAAGTACAAGCGCAACAACTTCTCCCAATATATCGACCTCAGCGTAAAGCCGGTCGAAGCGTGGCTGATCGACGGCGCGGTGCGGCACGAACATTATAGCGATTTCGGCGATACCACCGTCTTCAAACTGACGACCCGCTACGACTTCTCGCCAGCCTTCGCGCTGCGCGGCACGGCCAGCACGGGGTTCCGCGCTCCGACCCTGGCGGAAGGCGGCTATTCGGGCCTCAACGTGGGTCCAGGCTTCATCGGCGGCGTGCTTCCGCCGTCGTCCGCAGCCGCATCGGCGCTCGGCTTCGGCGGCTTGGGCCCGGAAAAATCGACCAACTTCAGCCTGGGCACGGTCTTCAATCCCGCGCCCAACTTCACTATCACGCTGGACGCCTATCAGATCACGATCCGCAACCGGATCATGACTTCGTCGTCCTTCTCGGGCTTCACAGGCAACCGTTGTCCGCAGGGCTATGCCGGATCGAATGCGGCGGCCTGCCTTCCCTACAATGCCGACCTCTACCAGATTTATAACCAGATCCCGGTTCTGGCGGCGGTCAATGCGGCGTTGGGCGGCAGCTCCGGCATCACCTCGCTGGCGCAGGCGACTGCGATCCCCGGCTACGTCATTCTGGCGGACAACGGCGTCGATCGGAACACGGACGGCGGCATCTCGGTCCAAAGCTTCGTGAACGGCGTCAAGATGCGCACGCGCGGCATCGATCTCGTCGCCAACTATGCGATGGACCTCAACGACTGGGGCAAGCTCGACCTCACCTACACGGCGAACTACAACGCCAACAAGGTGCTGAGCATCAACGCCCTGCCGTCAGCGCTCTATTCCAGCAGCATCAATCCCGATCTCACCAGCCTGATCGATACGTCGAGCGTGGTGGAACTGGAACATAGCACGCCGCGCTTCCGTGGCACACTCAACGCCTTCTGGTCGCTCGGCAAGTTCACCGCCAACCTGCGTGAAAGCTACTATTCGGAAGTCTATGCTTTTGAAACGGCACGTGCCGGGCCGAATGCGGGCAACCTCATCAAGGTCCCCGTCAAGCAGGCGTTCCTGACCGACCTCGAACTCGGCTATCAGATCGCCACACCCATCAAGCTGACGATCGGTGCGAACAATCTGTTCAACAAATATCCGTCCGAACGCTCCAAGTCGCTGATCCGCAACACAGAACTCGCCAATGGCGAACGCGGCTATTCGACCAGCAAATATCCGCTCTTCTCGCCCTTCGGCATCAATGGCGGCTATTATTATGCGCGTGTAAACGTGACCTTCTGATCGAACACCCGATATGAGAGGGGAGGGGTGGCGGCGCGATAATCGTGCCGCCGCTCCTTTTTCATGGAGGCAAGCCATGCCCCTGAGCCATCGCCTGGCTACGCCATATGACGAACCGGCGCTCGTCGCGCTGATGACTCTGGCGATCGATCGCCTGCAACGCGATTTTCTGACGCCCGATCAAGTGCGCGCCAGTCATGTCTTCATGGGGCTCGACAGCCGCCTGATCCGGGACGGCACGTACTTCGTGATTGAAGATCGCGGCGCTATCGCAGGATGTGGCGGGTGGAGCCGTCGAGCGACGCCCTATGGCGGCGATCATAGCGGCGGGCGCGATGACCGGCTTCTCGATCCGGCGACCGAGGCGGCCAAGGTTCGCGCCATGTACACCCATCCCGATCATGTCAGGAAGGGCGTCGGAACGCTCATCCTGTCCCTCTGCGAGGAAGCGGCACGGGCAGAGGGTTTCTGCGCCCTCGAACTTTCCGGCACGATGGCGGGCCTTCCGCTCTATCGCCGCTACGGCTTCGAAGACGTGCGATCCTTCACCGACCATGGCGTGCCGCTGATGCTCATGCGCAAAGACATATGATCAAAGGGTTATGGGTCGCCTTACGCGATAGGTAATCGCTGTCCATTTCACTGTCTATTTTCGCGCCGTCCACCACAGTCCGGCAAGGCTGATCGCCGCCGCCGCCGTCATGTAAAGCCCGACCAACGCCACCCCTTGTGCCGCGATCAGCCAGGTCGCGACGATCGGTGCCAGCGCGCCGCCGATGATCCCGCCGAGATTGAAGGCAAAGGACGAGCCAGTATATCGCAACTGGATCGGGAACAGCGCGGGCAGATAGGCGCCAAGCGGCCCATAGACGAACCCCATCAAGAACAGCGCCAACGCCAACGCGACGAAGATCGCACTCAGAGCGCCGCTCGCCATCAGCGGCCCGAACACCAGCCCCATACCGATCGTCCCGACACACCCCCAGGCAAGCACCCGCGTCGGGCTGCTCTTGTCGGACCACCAGCCAGCGATCACGATGCTGCCCGCCATGAACAGGATAGCGCCCAGCTGGATGCTGAGGAACGTCTCGCGGTCGATCTTGAGCGCCGTCGTCCCATAACCCAGCGCAAAGGCGGTCGCGATATAGTAGATCGCGAAGCAGGCAACGACCGCGAAAGTGCCTGCGACCGCTGCTCCCATATAGTCGCGGAACAATGCGGCGATCGGCAGGGCTGGGGGCGGCGCTTCCGCCTGCGCTGCGGCAAACTCCGGCGTTTCGGTCAGCTTCAAACGCACCCACAGGCCCAGGAATACCAGGACCGCGCTGCCGATGAAGGGCAGCCGCCAACCCCATGCGAAGAAGTCCGCATCGCTCAACACCATGCCGAGGATCAGGAACAGTCCGTTGGCGGCGATGAAGCCGACCGGCGCACCCAGTTGCGGGAACATGCCGAACCGCGCCCGCCATCCCGGCGGTGCATTCTCGATCGCCAGCAACGCCGCGCCGCTCCATTCGCCACCAAGGCCCAGCCCCTGTCCGAAGCGCAGCAGGCACAGGATCAGCGGTGCCCACCAGCCGATCTGGCTATAGGTCGGCAGGAAGCCGATACAGAGCGTCGATCCGCCCATCAACATAAGCGAGGCGACCAGCGTCGCCTTGCGCCCGATGCGGTCGCCATAATGACCGAACACCGCCGCGCCGAGGGGACGTGCAAGGAAGGCGAGCGCCAGGCTGCCATAAGAGGCCATCAACTGCGCTGTCGGCGAGGACGACGGGAAGAACAGCGAGGGGAAGATGAGGCTCGCGGCAGTGGCGTAAATGTAGAAGTCATAGAATTCGACTGCCGTACCGATCAGGCTCGCCGCCAGCACCCGCTTGTGCCGCCACATTTCCGCTAAACCGCTGGTCCCTGTCATGCTTGCCCCACCCTGTACCACAACTCCGTCATTCCCACGACAGCGGGAATCCATATCCCGCGATCACCCCCGCCGCTTCTGATTCAGCAATTCATAGGCCATCACCGCCGTCGCCACGGCTGCGTTGAGGCTGTCGGCCTTGCCCAGCATCGGCATCTTCACCAGCATATCGCACTCCGCCTCATAGGCTTCGGGCAATCCCTGCGCTTCATTTCCGACCAGAAGGAAGGACGGGCTTGTATAACGCGGCTCCTGATAATCCTGCATGGCCTTGAGGCTGGCTCCGATCAACTCTCCCGGCCCCTGTCGTAACCAGTGCACGAACTCACCCCAACGAGCCTGCGTGATCGACTGAGTAAAGAGCGCGCCCATGCTCGCCCGCACCGATTCCACCGAGAAGGGATCTACGCAATCGTCGATCAGGATCAGCCCGCCTGCGCCCACGGCATCACCCGTCCGCAGGATCGTGCCCAGATTGCCCGGATCCCGCAGCGATTGCGCCACGATCCAGATGTCGGCACGCGACCGGTCGAGCGTCTCCAATGGCGTAAGGCGGTCGCGATAGACGCCGACGACCGCCTGCGCATTGTCCTTGCCGCTGATCTTGGAAAGAATGTCGGGGGTCGTCTCGATGACATCGCCGCCAGCATCTTCCATCGCGCCGATTAGTTCTACCGCCAGCGGATGCGCCGATCCGGCATGAAACAGCATCTCGGGCAGCACGCCCTCCTCGCGCGCTTCGGTGAGGATCCGCAATCCTTCGGCGATGAAAAGTCCTTCGGCCTTGCGATATTTCTTTTCCCGCAGCGATCGGACGCGCTTCACCAGCGGGTTGGAAAATCCGGTGATTTCGCGCGCCACTCTTGCCTGCTTCCCTTGCGATTGAAGCGGCCTCTCTATCGATCATCCCGCCAAAAGGACAGAGGGCACGGAACCGCGCGCAAGCCCCGGTATTTTGCAAGATGATTGCTTTGTTTCGGTCGCAAAACCGTTTTCGTTTTGCCGAGCCGATGTCTAGGGGGACGCATGAACACACCGACATCGCGGAGCCACCGGATAGAGGATGGCTTCTTCCTGGCCATCGTCATCCTCGTCACCATCGCCTTCGCGCTGATTCTGGAGCCGTTTTTCGCCGCCGTGCTGTGGGGCGTGATCGCCGCGATCCTGTTCTGGCCCGTCAACCAGAAGCTGCTCAAGACCATGCCCCAGCGCAAGAATAGCGCTTCGGTCATTACCCTGCTGCTCATCATCGCGATCGTCATCATCCCGACGATCCTGCTCTGCATAGCGTTGGTGCAGGAAGCCACGCTCATCTATGGCCAGATTCAGTCCGGCAAGATCGACTTCGCGCGAATGTTCTCGCAATTCTACTCGAGTATGCCAGACTTCGCCAAAAGCGCGATGCGGCGTATGGGCCTCACCAATTTCGATGCGCTGCGGCAGACGGTATCGAACGGCATCAGCAACAGTTTCCGCACGATTGCCGGGCAAGCGTTCCAGGTCGGGCAGAGCGCCTTCAGCTTCATCATCGCGCTTGGCGTGATGCTCTATCTGACCTACTTCCTGCTGCGTGACGGCGACGTGCTTTCAAAGCGTTTCGCCAACGCCGCGCCGCTGCGCCCGCTTCAGCGGGAAGCTTTGATCAACCGCTTCGTCGTCGTGATCCGCGCCACGGTGAAGGGCACGATCATCGTCGCCATCGTTCAGGGTTTCATAGGCGGCGTCGTTTTCTGGGCGCTGGGCATTCAGGGCGCGCTGCTCTGGGGCGTCTTGATGGGCGTGTTCTCGTTGCTGCCCGCAATCGGGTCAGCCATCGTATGGGCTCCGGTCTCGCTCTATCTGTTTGCCACGGGCGACATCATGAGCGGCGTCATCCTCATTTTCTGCGGCGCTGTCGTCATCGGCATGGTGGACAACCTGCTACGACCGCTTCTGGTCGGGCGCGATACCCGGATCCCCGATTATGTCGTGCTGATTTCCACGCTTGGCGGGATCGAACTGTTCGGGTTCAACGGCATCGTCATCGGCCCGGTGATCGCGGCGATCTTCATTTCGACCTGGAACATCTTCACGACGATGCGGCAGGCGGGCGAAATCGGGAGCAACTAGGGCCGGCAGGCTAGCGGGGAGGGCTTACTCCTCCCCGAACTTGTCCTCGACCAGTGTCACGAGCTGTCCCAGCGCCTGTTCGGCTTCCGGCCCCTTCGCGCTGATGATGATGCTGTCGCCCATGGCCGCGCCCAGCATCATCAGGCCCATGATCGACGTGCCGGTGACTTCATTGCCATCCTTGCGCACGGTAATGTCGGCGGGAAGGCCACTGGCCAGGGTCACGAATTTGGCGCTGGCGCGGGCATGAAGGCCGCGCCGGTTGCTGATAAGGACTTCCTGGCTGATTTCTGTCATGCGGTGCTGCCCAACAATTCGGATGCGATGCTGATATATTTCTGACCGGCTTCCCGCGCGGCGGCAACAGCGGCGCGCACGTCCATGACCTTGCGCGCGCTTTCCAGGCGGATCAGCATGGGCAGGTTGATCCCGGCGATCACCTCGATCTCGCCCGCTTTCAGCAGCGATATCGCAAGGTTGGACGGCGTGCCGCCGAACAGGTCGGTGAGCAGGATCACGCCTGACCCGTCGTTGACGCGCGCGACCGCACCCGCAATGTCCGCGCGGCGCATTTCCATATCGTCTTCCGGCCCGATGCAGATCGTCTCGATCTGCTGCTGCGGCCCCACGACATGCTCCATGGCCACGACGAATTCCGTCGCGAGCGACCCATGTGTGACGAGTACCAGTCCGATCATCTGCTTGTCCGGCCCACCTGCTTCATGATTATGCTTTCGGGCCTCCCAGTTGGCGCTTCTCCAGTTCGTCCTGGGGCGCCGATTCTATATTGCGGTGCAGGACGGTGGGCGAAAAGCCGGCGTCTTGCAAGTATCTCGCGACACGCTCGGCGACATGGACCGAACGATGTCGGCCCCCCGTGCATCCGAACGCCACAGTGATGTAAGCCTTGCCGCTCTCCGCGTAGCGGGGCAGCAGCGTCCCTAGCAAATCCTCGATCTTCCCGATCGCTTCTTCATAGGCGGGGTCGGCCTGGACATAGGCGGCGACCTCTGCGTCCTGTCCCGTCTTGGGACGAAGATCGGTATTCCAGAAAGGATTGCGCAGAAAACGCACGTCGAACATCAGGTCGGCATTGCGGGGCACGCCGCGCGAAAATCCGAACGACAGGATCGTGAGCACCGGCTCGGACAGGCGTTCCCGCGAAAAGCGGCTGCGCATATCTTGTTGGAGTGCGTTACTGGTGAAGCTGGTCGTGTCGATGATCTGCGTCGCCCAGCGGCGCAGCGGCTCCGTCAATTCCCGTTCGCGTGCGATACCATCGGAAGCGGGGCGGTCGAGCGCCAGTGGATGCCGTCGCCGGGTTTCGGCAAAGCGCCGTTCCAGTTCCATGTCCGAACAGTCGAGAAACAGCGTCTCGACATCCTGTCCGTAACGGTCACGCATTGCCTTGATCCGGCGCACGATCGCCTGCGCATCAAAGCCTCGCGTCCGCGCATCGATGCCGATGGCGAGCGGCCGTTCCTCGGGCGCTGCGTGGCCGAGCGGCAGCGGCGTATCGAGCAACCGGTCGAGCAGGACGAGTGGTAGATTGTCGACCACCTCCCAACCCATGTCCTCCAGCGTCTTGAGCGCCGTCGTCTTTCCAGCGCCGGACAGGCCCGACACCAGCAGGATGGATTTGGGCGGCGTCTGCGTCATGGCAGCGCCCTCAGCGCGAGTTCGACCTTGATCGGAGCGGACGCTTCGAACGGCGCGATCCGCGCGACGGGCACATCGACGCCAGCGATCGATCGCCGCGTCAACTCCACCGGCATCCGTTCGACCTGATCGATGAGATAGACGATGAGTGCGACAGGTACATCGGTTTCGTTGGGCATGGGCAAAATGCCAAGGCCGCGTACCTCCATCTTGCCAACGATGGTTTCCGGAGCGGTAGCGATGGCCTGACCCGGCGCGATCCGCTTGATGAGCGTATAATCATCGCTGACGAGAACCGCGCCGCGATCGATCAGGCGTAGCGCCAAGTCCGATTTCCCCGACCCGCTGGGGCCGGACAGCAAAACAGCGCGGCCACCTATAGCCACGCTCGTTGCATGTAGCGTCTCGGATGACAAAGCCCGCGCCATAACCCCTTGAACCTTCTAGACCGGAAGGGCGGGGGTGGGAACCGCTTTTTCCCCGGTTCATCGCAGCAAAAAGAAACGGCGGCACCATGCCGAAGCATGATGCCGCCGCCGCCCGCTCAAAGGCGGAATGGGTTTAGCAACGCGAGTTGCGGTCGATCGCACGGCCTGCAAGGGCACCAGCGCCGGCCCCAAGGACAGTCCCAGTGGCGCGATCACCGCGGGTGTCGATCGCACGGCCCAGCAGCGCGCCAGCTACACCGCCGACGAGAAGACCGGTGGTGCCGCCCGACTTGCGGCAGCGATAACGATCATCACGATACCCGCGATAGTCGCGGCGGTCGGCATAGCGGTCATAACGATCATAGCGGTCGTGGCCACGGTGCCAGCCGCGATTATGGTCACGAGCGAACGACGTGGCGGGAACGGCCGCCGAAAGGGTGGCAACAGCCAGAGCGGCGGCAACAATCGACTTATGAATCTGCATGTTAGAAACTCCTCTACCTGTTTCCTTGATTCGGGTTTTGGCACAAGGCAACTGGCGCGATCCTGAACCGGCTCGTTATCCTCGGTTAAGGAAACGCCATCATGCCGATCAGGTTGCAGAGGCGCTCATCGAACTATCAAAGCAAAGCCGGTTGTATCTCTCGGCGAGAAAGCTTGAGGCGATCGCGCGCCCAAGCAAACTGACGGCAAAAGAAAAGGGCGGCGTCCGCATTGGACGCCGCCCTCTTGTTTCCGGCTGGAACCGGATCGTCCGGGCCTTACGCAAGCGCAAGGCCCGTATCCGATTACTTCAGCTCGACGGTCGCGCCGGCTTCTTCCAGCTGCTTCTTCAGCTTTTCGGCTTCGTCCTTGGCAACGCCTTCCTTGACGGCCTTCGGCGCGCCTTCGACCAGAGCCTTCGCTTCGGTCAGGCCCAGGCCGGTGATGGC
>JAAIGE0100339396.1_pt1 | contig 46699 bp, 34 predicted proteins | sample 6487951 | NCBI WGS metagenome assembly JAAIGE01 (sample SAMN13974128, study PRJNA590717) | phyllosphere metagenome | biome: tomato field; feature: multiple bacterial spot infested tomato fields; material: tomato leaves; isolation source: leaves from tomato fields | host: Solanum lycopersicum ...
CGCTCGGCCAGGGCCTCCAGCTGCATCATGGCCAGCAATTCGGCGACCCGGGCATCGCGCTCGGCGCGCGGCAGGCCGCGGATCTTCAGGCCGTAGGCGATGTTGCCGGCCACGTCCAGGTTGGGAAACAGGGCGTAGTTCTGGAACACCATGCCGACGTCGCGGCGCTCGATGGGCAGGTCGGTGACGTCACGCTCGTCGAACAGCACCTGGCCGCCGGCATCGGGCTGCTCCAGGCCGGCGATCAGCCGCAGGGTGGTGGTCTTGCCACAGCCGGACGGGCCGAGGAACACCAGGGTCTCGCCCGGGTGGATGTCGAGGTCCAGGGGCTGCAGCACCTGGCGGCCTCCGGCAAAGGTCTTGGCGCAGTGGCGCAGGCGGACGGCGGTACCTTGGGTCATCGCAGGGCTCCACGGGACAGGCGGGCGCTGAGGGCCTGGAGGGCGACCAGCAGCGGCACGATCAGCAATAGGAAGATCAGGGTGTAGGCGGAGCCCACCTCCAGCCGCGCCGAGGCGTAGCTGTCGGCCAGGCCCACCGGCAGGGTCTTGGTCAGGGGCGTGTGCAGCATCCAGGTGAGGTTGAATTCCCCCAGCGACAGGGTGATCACCATGAGGCTGCCGGCGAGGATGCCGGCGCGGGCATTGGGCACCACCACGCCGAAGAAGCGCCGCCAGGGACCGGCGCCAAGGCTGGCGGCGGCTTCCTCCAGCAGCGGCAGCTGGCTGCGTCTGAGCACCGCCATCACCGGGCGGATGAGGAAGGGCAGGGTGAACAGCAGGTGGCCCACCAGGATGATCGCCGGGCTGCGGCGAAAGCCGCCCAGGTGACCGTAGGTCAGCAGCAGCGCCAGCGCCGAGGCGAAGCCGGGCATGGCCACCGGCAACACCAGCAATTCCTCGAAGGCGCGGGCGAACCTGTTGTCCAGACGCACCAGGGCATAGGCCGCCGGGACGCCGAGTACGACTGCGAGGGCCGCCGTGCCCAGCGCCAGTTGCAGCGACAGCCAGACGGTGGGGGCATAGGCCTGCCAGACCTGGATCACCCAGTCGAGGGTGAGGCCGCTGGCGAGGCCCTGGAAGTAGTTGCGGGTGAGGCCGGCCAGCACCGAGAGCAGCACCGGCACCAATAGGAAGGCCGCCTTGATGTCACCGAAATCCATGATCCAGCCGGTCTCGGCGCCGGGTTCGCCGCTGACATGCAGCTCGACGCGAAACGAATGGCCGTGCAGGCGCGCGCATTTATGCCCAGGCGGCACGTTGGGAAGCCGGTGCGCGGCTTCCAGGGTGAAGACCTTGAAGATGTCCATGATGGTGGTTCGGCAAGCAGGAAGAGGGAGGGATGCGTGACTGCACAGGGCAGGATCCCGCAAGAGACCGGGCAGGCCGGGACGGACAGAACAAGGGCCGCATCGCGGCCCTTGTTCTCAGCGCATGCCCAGCGCTCAGGCGCCGCGGTTGGCCGGACGGCCATTGCCGCCACGTCCACCATCGCGACGGCCTGCGCCCGCGCCAGCGTTGGCCTGACGCGGCCCGCCGCTGCGCTGGCCACCCGGCTTCTTCGGGCCGGCATGCGCATGCGCCTGACGCGGTGCATCGCCATGTGGACGACGGGCGTGGCTCTTGCGCGGCGCGCGCTCGCCACCCGGCTGCTCGGCGCGACCCGGCGCGCTGTTGCCCCAACGGATCGGGGTCTGCGGCTCGTAGCCCGGCACGTCGCGGATTTCCACGTCGCGGCCCAGCATGCGCACGATCTGGCGCAGCAGCTTGGCTTCGTCCTGCGCCACCAGCGAAATCGCCTCGCCGGTGGAGCCGTTACGGCCGGTGCGGCCGATGCGGTGCACGTAGTCCTCGGCCACCATCGGCAGGTCGTAGTTGATGACCTTCGGCAGCTGGTCGATATCGATCCCGCGCGCGGCGATATCGGTGGCCACCAGCACGGTCACCCGGCCTGCCTTGAAGTCGCTCAGCGCGCGCATGCGCTGACCCTGGCTCTTGTTGCCATGGATCGCCGCGGTCTTGATGCCGGACTTCTCCAGGAACAGCGCCAGCTTGTCGCTGCCGTGCTTGGTGCGCGCGAACACCAGGGTCTGCTCGCGGCTGTCCTGCGCCAGCAGGTGCAGCAGCAGATCGCGCTTGCGGGCGCCATCGACCGGGTGCACGCGGTGGGTGATGCTCTCGGCCACGGTGTTGCTCGGGGTGACCTGGATCTGCATCGGGTTGCGCATGAACTCCAGCGCCAACTGTTTGATGTTCTCTTCGAAGGTGGCCGAGAACAGCAGCGTCTGACGGTCCTGGCGCGGCAGCTTGGTCAGGATGCGCTTGATCGACGGCAGGAAGCCCATGTCGAGCATGCGATCGGCTTCGTCCAGGATCAGCACTTCGATGCCGGACAGGTCCACGCTGCGACGTTCGATATGGTCGATCAGGCGGCCCGGGCAGGCGATCAGCAGGTCCACGCCACGACGCAGCGCATCGAGCTGGTTGCCCATGCCGACGCCGCCATAGATCACCGCGCTGGGGATACGCAAGTACTTGCTGTAGCCGCGCAGGCTGTCGTGCACCTGGGTGGCCAGTTCGCGGGTGGGGGTCAGGATCAGCGCGCGCGGCTTGCGCGGGCCGTTGACGGTCTGCGGCGCGGTGCCCAGGTGCTGCAGCAGCGGCAGGCCGAAGGCAGCGGTCTTGCCGGTGCCGGTCTGCGCGCCGGCCAGCAGGTCGTGACCGGCCAGCACCAACGGGATCGCCTGCTGCTGGATCGGGGTGGGGGTTTCGTAGCCCTGCTCGGCCAACGCGCGCAGCAGGAAGGGCGCAAGGCCCAGGGATTCAAAAGACATCAGGAAGCTCCAAGTAAAGCGTCGCCGCCAAGCCAAGCCCGGAGCGCAAACGCATTGCAGATGCAAGAAGGTGAGGCTCGGAGCGTTCCCGTGAACCGCGCTGCGAGATGGTGGATCAACCCGATCAAGGAGCGATGGGTTTGTCGGCACCACGAAAGGCGTCGGGTGGGGCGGGCGAGCGGATCGATCGATCCTGGCCTCGCCGGCTGTCCCTAAGGGAAACGGACGGCCGCATGCAGACCCGGCAAGTGTACTCGCGTTTGGCGCGCTGCACAAAATCGCGGTTTCGCGGTTGTGGTCACGGTCAGTTGTTTCAGGTGCAACCAGTAGTGCGGCAGGCCGTACAATCGTCCGATCAGCCACAGCACAGGATGGTCATGAAGCTAGGTTCCCTGAAGGAAGGCGGCCGCGACGGCAGCCTGATCGTGGTCTCGCGCGACCTGCGCACCGCCGTGCGCGCCACCGGCATCGCGCCCACGCTGCAGCGCGCGCTGGAGGACTGGAGCAATGTGGCGCCGCGCTTGAATGCCTTGTCGGCCTCGCTCAACGATGGCAGCGCCGACGGCGTGTTCGATCTGGATGTGCAGGCCTTGGCCGCCCCCTTGCCGCGCGCCTACGAGTTCGTCGACGGCAGTGCCTACCTGCCGCATGTGGAGCGGGTGCGCCGCGCACGCAATGCCGAAGTGCCGGAAAGCTTCTACACCGACCCGCTGATGTACCAGGCCACCAGCGCCGGCTTCTATGGCCCGCGCGATGCCATCAAGGTGATCAGCGAGGACTACGGCATCGACCTGGAGGCGGAGATTGTGGTCATCACCGACGACGTGCCGATGGGCGCCTCGCCCGAGCAGGCGGCCGCGCATATCCAGTTGGTGGGCCTGGTCAACGATGTCTCGCTGCGCAACCTGATTCCGGCCGAGCTCGCCAAGGGCTTTGGTTTCGTGCAATCCAAGCCGCGTTCGGCGCTGTCGCCGGTGTTCGTCACCCCCGACGAGCTGGACGATGCCTGGCGCGACAACAAGGTGCATCTTCCGCTGGTCACGCACGTCAACGGCGCCTGGTTCGGCGCGCCCGAAGCCGGCAACGACATGCAGTTCGACTTCGCCCAACTGATCGCCCACGCCGCCAAGACCCGTCCGCTGTCGGCCGGCACGATCGTGGGCTCGGGCACCATCGCCAACCAGGACACCGCCTTGGGCGCCTCGTGTTTTGCCGAGCAACGCGTGGTCGAGACGCTGCGCGACGGCAAGCCCAGCACGCCGTTCATGGCGTTCGGGGACATGGTGCGGATCGAGATGTTCGATGCCCGTGGCGCCAGCATCTTCGGTGCGATCGAACAGCGCGTCGAGCGGCAGCCGCTGCCATGACCTGCGGCGCAGCGACGGCAGGCGGTCGCGTATGAGCGCGGCCCTGGAGCTGTTTTCGTACTGGCGCTCCAGCGCGGCGTATCGCGTGCGCATCGGTCTTGGGCTGAAGGTGCTGGATTACATCGCCCGCCCGGTGCATCTGGTGCGCGATGGGGGCGAGCAGCACGCGCCGGCCTATGCGCAACTCAATCCGCAGGAACTGGTGCCGACGTTGCGGCATGGCGATGTGGTCATCACGCAGTCGCTGGCGATTCTGGAGTATCTGGAAGAGGCATTCGCGCGCACCACGGCGCTGCTGCCGCGCGCGCCTGCCGAACGCGCCCGGGTGCGCGCATTGGCGCAGCTCATCGCCTGCGATGTGCACCCGCTCAACAACCTGCGCGTCATGCAGGTGCTGGAGCGCGAGTTCGCGCTGGAGGGCGCACAACGCCAGCAGTGGACACGGCGCTGGATGGAGCGGGGCTTTGCGGCACTGGAAACGCAGCTGGCGCGCGATGCGCAGACCGGGTGCTTCTGCCACGGCGATGCACCGGGCCTGGCCGATTGCGTGCTGATCCCGCAGCTCTACAACGCGCACCGGTTCGAGGTCGATCTGGCGCCGTATCCGACCCTGCGGCGCATCGAGCAGGCCTGCCTGCAGTTACCGGCCTTCGACGCGGCGCGCCCGGAGATGCAGGCCGACGCGGTGGGCTGAGGGCAGGCTGTCACAGCCCTCATCCGCCCTTCGGGACCTTCTTCCGTGCCACGGGAAAAGGGCAGGCAATCACCCGGTTCGGGCAGTCGGCGTCACGCCAGGCGACAACGAAATGTAAGTTTGAGAGCTTCGGCACCGGCACCTGAAAGCACCGTGCGAGCGCCGATCCCTCCCTTCTCCCGCAGGAGGGAGGCCGCCGGCCTTTTCCTCCTGCCGCAAGCGGGGCGCCGATCTCGTCCTTATCCGCAAGCGGGAGAAGGTGGCGCGCAGCGCCGGATGAGGGCGCCGGTTGCATCGGCATCGCGAATGCGGAGCACGTCGCAGAGTTCGCTCTTAACCACCAGGATCCAGCGGCCCCCCGGTGCCGCAAGATCACCGATCGTCGCCGCCAAACCGATTAGATGAACCCGTGACTGATCTTCGGTGCCGCGGCCGCTTCGTAATCCGCATACGGGTCGTGCTCGCCGGAGCCGCCCTCGGAGAGACGGAACTTCAGCGCCAGGCCGTCGCGCGAGTCGGCCGCGCGCAGTGCTTCTTCCTGCTCGATTTCGCCCGACTTCACCATCCGGAACAGGCATTGGTCGAAGGTCTGCATGCCTTCTTCCAGCGACTCTTCCATCGCTGCCTTGACCTCGTGCACCTGGCCGCGCCGTAGCAGGTCGCGGATCATCGGGGTATTGAGCAACACCTCGGTGGCGGGGCGGCGGCGCCCGTCCACGCCCTTGACCAGGCGCTGGGAGACCACTGCGCGCAGATTCAGCGCCAGGTTCATCAGCACGTTCTTGTGCGCGCTTTCCGGGAAGAAATTGAGGATGCGCTCGATGGTCTGGTCGGCGTTGTTGGAGTGCAGCGTGGCCAGGCACAGGTGGCCGGTTTCGGCGAAGGCGATCGCCGCCTCCATGGTTTCGGCGTCCAGGATCTCGCCGATCAGGATCACGTCCGGCGCCTCGCGCATGGCGTTCTTCAGCGCGCTCTGGAAGGCGTGCGTGTCCAGGCCCACCTCGCGCTGGTTCACGATCGACATCTTGTGCTTGTGCAGGTATTCGATCGGGTCCTCGATGGTGAGGATGTGGCCGGTGGTGGTGCTGTTGCGGTGGTCGATCATCGACGCCAGCGAGGTCGACTTGCCCGAACCGGTCGAACCCACCACCAGCACCAGCCCGCGCGGGGTCATGATGACGTCCTTGAGCACCTGCGGCAGGTTGAGCTCTTCGATGCTGGGAATCCGGCTGCGAATGGCGCGAATCACCATGCCCACCTCGCCGCGCTGCTTGAAAACGTTCACGCGGAAACGGCCGGCATCGGGCAGGGCGATGGCCATGTTGAGCTCGAGCTCGCGTTCGAACTGCGGCACCTGGCCTTCGTCCATCAACGAGTAGGCGATTTTCTTGACCATTCCCGGCGGCAACCCCGTATTGCCGAGCGGGTAAAGCTTGCCCTCGATCTTGATGTACACCGGCGCGCCGGTGGTCAAGAACATGTCCGAGGCATTCTTTTCGGTCATCAGCTTCAGGAAGTAGCCGATATCCATGCGCAATGGTTCCCCAACAAACAGCAGCGTCTCGTTGCAAGTCCGCCGCAGGCTTCCGACAATGGCCGTGCTCGAGACTTCTCGCTACGGCTCCCCTAATGACGGCTAGCTTCGCATACTTGCGGCGATCCCTGTATGGCATCGCCTGTTTCATGGTCCTTTCCTCTCCGGCCGCCGCCCAGGTGGCACCGGAGCTCACCGCCGCCGAACAGGCCGTGCAACGCGCCACCCAGGCCGATGCCGACCAATACGCCCCAGACCTGATCAACCTGGCCCGCCAGGAATTGATGCAGGCCCAGCAGGCGCAACTGGACAAGCGCCAGCGCAAGCAGGTGCCCCAGATCGCCTTGCGCGCCGCCGCCGACGCCGACCTGGCCAAGGCCCGCAGCGAAGAAGCGGTGGTCACCGCTCAACTGGAACAGCGCAGGAAGGAAGTGGCGCAGTTGCAGAACACCCTCAATACCGGGGAGGGCGGCCGATGAAACTGCGCCCCCTGCTGTATCTCGGTGTGTTGAGCCTGGTCACGTTGCCGCCGCTGGCGATGGCGGCCAAGGACGACCCGCAGGCCGACGCGCTCAACCGGCGCCTGGCCGCACTACAGAACGACCCGCAGACCAATGATCTGGCGCGCTTTGAGCGGCTGCAGGCGCAGCAAAGCGTGGCTGCGCTGGCCGAGGCCAAACGCCGCGACCGCGACGAGCTGGTGTTTCTGGCCGACCGGCGGGTCGAAATCGCCGAACTCACCGCCCGTACCGCGCTGGCGCGGCGCGAATTGGACCGCCTGGAAGGCACGCGCAACGACTTGCTGATCGAAGTCAGTCGCCGCGATGCCGCACGGGCGCGCCAGGAAGCCGAACGCCTGCGCGTGCAGGCGCAGATCCAGGCCGAGGCCGCCGAGCAGGCACGCCAGGCCGCCGAACAGGAAGCGCTCGCCCGCCAGGACGCCGAGCTGGCGTTGACCAGCGTGGCCGGCAAGCAGACCGCCAAGCTCAACGCGGCCCAGCAGAAGGCGGTGCAACTGGCGCATGAGGAGGCCGAGCTGGTCGCCGGGGCCAAGCTGCCGGCCGCCAAGTTCGACAGCCGCGGCGAAGTGTTTTCCCTGGGCAGTGGCGCCTTCGGTGGCAAGGCGGCGTTGTCCGGGGATGCCGCCGGGCAGGCCAAGGCATTGGCCGAATATCTGAACATCGGCAAGAAGGGCCGGGTCAGCATCGTCGGCTTCGACACCGATGCAGCCATTGCCAAGAAGCGTGCCGAAGCACTGCGCGATGCGTTGGTGGCAGGCGGCGTGTCGGCCTCGCGGCTGCAGGTCACCGGCACCAAAGGCGCGGCCAGCAAGACCCGCGCGGCCGAGGTCGTTGTCGCGCCCTGATGTCGTTCATTGCAAGTGATTGGAAGTTAAGGGCTTTTAACCGGTGCATGACGCCTGGTTGAACCGCGGTCACTGATTGAGGCAGGGAACGGCAAATGCGGCCGTTTCGGTCTTGAACCCCCTCCGCGACCGGCGTAGGGTCTTACCTCCGGGCAGCAACTCCGCGGCCCGGGAAGTACGGAGGGCCGGGCCAGTGATGCAGAGGCACGCAGCGAGACAACATGGTGGAGCAGTTGTTGGTGGTCCCGCCGGTGTGTCGGCCTTTGCAACGCGTTGGTCTTCCATCCCCAAGCTGCGCCCCGTGCCTTCGCTGGCCGGGGCGTTCTTGTTTTAAGTGAAGGAGGTAACGCCATGTTCGAAGGGCAACCGCAGACCGAAATCGACGCATTGATGAAGTCCGATCCCCAGTTCAAGCAGCTCTACCAACGCCACAAGCTATTGAACAAGAAATGCATGGATGCCGAACTCGGGGTGCTCCCGATCGACGACGTGACCTTGGGCCAGATGAAGCGCGAGAAGTTGCAGGCAAAAGAAAAGCTCACCCGGATGTACGACCAGCTCACCCACTGATCCTTCCCCACCGTTAGAACAAGTTCACCGTCGCGGGCGGTGGCGGCCTCCTCGTCGGCTTGCCACCGTCCGCGTCTTTAGTTGGAGTGGCGTTTGCTGGCGGGGGCACATCGGCGAACGGTTGAGCCTGTTCGTTCATCGGCCTGTGCAATCGGTTCAATGCTGAATGAGCATTCCCCGGCGGTTCGTCGGATAATGACCGGCCTAGCCCGCGTGGCGCAGCGACGATATCCCGATGGCGATTCATTCCTCCGTACTCGAACTGATTGGCAACACGCCGATCGTCAAGGCCCAGCGCCTGGACACCGGCGTCTGCGAGCTGTTCCTCAAGCTGGAGGCGAATAATCCTGGCGGATCGATCAAGGACCGCATCGGTCTGTCGATGATCGAAGCGGCCGAGCAGCGCGGCGATCTCAAGCCCGGCGCCACCCTGGTGGAGGGTACCGCCGGCAACACCGGTCTGGGCTTGGCCCTGGTGGCGCAGCAGAAGGGCTACCAGTTGATCCTGGTGGTGCCGGACAAGATGAGCCGCGAGAAGATCTTCAATCTCAAGGCCATGGGCGCCAACGTAGTGCTGACGCGCTCGGATGTGGCCAAGGGCCACCCCGAGTACTACCAGGACCTGGCTGCCAGGATCGCAGCCGAGACTCCCGGCGCCTACTTCATCAACCAGTTCGGCAACCCGGACAACCCGGCCGCGCACGAATTCGGCACCGGCCCGGAAATCCTGGCGCAGATGGGCGGCCAACTGGACGCCATCGTGTTCGGTTGCGGCAGCTCCGGCACCATGACCGGCCTGTCGCGCGCCTTCGCCAGCGCCTCGCCCCACACCGAACTGGTATTGGCCGACCCGGTCGGTTCGATCCTGACCCAGTACATCGAAGAGGGCACGGTCAGCGAAAAGTCCGGCAGCTGGTTGGTCGAAGGCATCGGCGAGGATTTCCTGCCGGATATCTCCGACTTTTCGCGGGTCAAGAAGGCTTATTCCATCAGCGACGCGGAAAGCTTCCATACCGCGCGCGAGCTGCTGGCCAAGGAGGGCATCCTCGGCGGCTCGTCCACCGGCACCCTGCTGGCTGCGGCGCTGAAGTATTGCCGCGAGCAGACCACGCCCAAGCGCGTGCTGGTGTTCGTCTGCGATACCGGCAACAAGTACCTGTCGAAGATGTACAACGACTACTGGATGCTCGACAACGGCTTTTTGGAGCGCCCGCAACATGGCGATCTGCGCGACCTGATCCTGCGCCCTTACAACAAGCGCGACACCGTGGTGGTGGGCCCGAAGGATCTGCTGACCACCGCCTACCAGCGCATGAAGCTGTACGACGTCTCGCAGTTGCCGGTGATCGACGATGGCGAGCTGGTAGGCATCGTGGACGAAAGCGACGTGCTGCTGCATGTCTATGGCGACGAATCCCGTTTCCGCGACCCGATTTCCACTGCCATGGTCAGCAAGCTGGATCGTCTGGACGTCGCGTCGCCGATCGAAGCGCTGCTGCCGGTGTTCGACCGTGGCCAGGTCGCCATCGTCATGGACGGCACGCAATTTCTTGGCTTGATCACCCGCATCGACCTGCTCAACTACCTGCGCCGTCGCGTGCAGTGATCGTGCAGTAATCCGGCACTGCCGCGCGCTCGGATGAGACGCGCGGCACGGGCCATTCAGACCTGCTTGTTACAATCGCCCACTTTTTCGGGAACCTCCATGTCCAATCGCACCACTCATAGCCATGACGGCGAGCGCGCGCTGTCGCTTGCAACGCTGGCGATCCATGGAGGGCAGTCGCCAGATCCGAGCACCGGCGCGGTGATGCCGCCGATCTATGCGACGTCCACCTATGCGCAGTCCAGCCCCGGCGAGCATCAGGGCTTCGAATATTCGCGCACCCACAACCCCACGCGCTTCGCCTACGAGCGTTGCGTTGCCGCGCTGGAAGGCGGTACGCGCGCATTTGCGTTCGCTTCCGGCATGGCTGCCACCTCGACGGTGATGGAGTTGCTGGATGCCGGCAGCCACGTGGTGGCGATGGACGACCTGTACGGCGGCACCTTCCGCCTGTTCGAGCGCGTGCGCCGTCGCACCGCCGGCCTGGATTTCAGCTTCGTCGACCTGACCGACCCGGCTGCCTTCGAAGCTGCAATCCGCCCCGACACCAAGATGGTGTGGATCGAAACCCCGACCAACCCGATGCTCAAGCTGGTCGATATCGCTGCCATTGCCGCGATCGCGCGCAAGCACGGCCTGTTGATCGTGGTCGACAACACGTTCGCTTCCCCGATGCTGCAGCGCCCGCTCAGCCTGGGTGCGGATATCGTCGTGCACTCGGCCACCAAGTATCTCAACGGCCACTCGGACATGGTCGGCGGCATCGCGGTGGTTGGCGACAACGCCGAGCTCGCCGAGCAGATGGCGTTCCTGCAGAACTCCATCGGTGGCGTCCAGGGCCCGTTCGACAGCTTCCTCGCCCTGCGCGGCCTCAAGACCCTGCCGCTGCGCATGCGCGCGCATTGCGAGAATGCCCTGGCGCTCGCGCAATGGCTGGAAACCCACCCTGCGATCGAAAAGGTCATCTACCCCGGCCTTGCTTCGCACCCGCAGCATGCGCTCGCGAAAACCCAGATGTCCGGCTTCGGCGGCATCGTCTCCATCGTCCTCAAGGGCGGCTTCGACGCAGCCAAGCGTTTCTGCGAAAAGACCGAATTGTTCACCCTGGCCGAATCGCTCGGTGGCGTGGAAAGCCTGCTCAACCATCCCGCCGTCATGACCCACGCCTCCATTCCGGTTGCCCGCCGTGACCAGCTTGGTATCAGCGATGCGCTGGTGCGGTTGAGTGTGGGGATTGAGGATGTGGGGGATTTGCGTGGGGATTTGGAGCGGGCGTTACAGCCTGAAGCCTCGTAATGACCGTGACTGCACCATCGATCCTGTCGCGGGTTCGCGCTATTGCACTGGGGCCATTTGATGCGCTAATCGGGCGTAGGGATTTGACCAAGGAACTTGCAAAACGCGAAGTTCTGGGGCGTTATCGCGGGGCCAGTTTTGGTTTATTGTGGTCACTGATTAGTCCATTTCTGCTGCTGATCGTATACACAATTGCATTCGGTTCAATTATGAAAAGCCGGTGGCCCGAAGTCGCTGCAGGACAATCGCATTTTTCCCTAGTGCTTTTTGTAGGGTTAATCGTTCACGGCTTCTTTGCAGAATGCCTAATGCGTTCCCCTCACCTAATCATGGGTAATCCCAATTTCGTCAAGCGCGTGATCTTTCCGTTGGAGATATTGCCTTGGCCAATGGTGGCTTCAGCGTTATTCCACGTGTTGATGAACACCTTGGTGTTCGCAGTGCTCCGTCTGTTGCTGGACGGACAAATGGTATGGACCATCGTGCTTCTTCCTATTGTGATGCTCCCTCTGGTCGTCCTGGGGCTCGGAGTGTCTTGGTTTCTGGCTTCTTTTGGTGTGTATTTTCGAGATGTCACGCAGGTAACGGGGGTTCTGTCAACGGCCCTGCTGTTTCTTTCTTCGGCAATGATTCCACCTCAAGCCATTCCGGAAAACATGAAGCTAGTGTTTCTGCTGAATCCGTTGACCTTCATCATTGACCAAGCGCGGGAAGTGGCCCTCTGGGGCAATCTGCCGGATTGGTCTGGGCTTTCTATATATCTATTGCTAGCGATGGTGGCTTTCTACGGTGGGTTTGTTTGGTTCAGGGCGACGCGCAAGGGGTTTGCGGATGTCATCTGAACCGGTGATTGAAGTCAGAAACGTAGGTAAGGTCTTTCCAATCTATCAGAAAGCCCACCATCGTCTCATGCAGATGCTGAGTCCGCAGTCACGGAAGGCAAAATGGTTCCGTGATTTTCATGCGTTGCACGGAGTCACATTCGAAGTGGGTAAAGGGGAAAGTGTTGGTATTGTCGGCCGAAACGGCTCCGGAAAATCGACACTTCTTCAAATAATTTGTGGAACCTTGTCGCCCACTACGGGCTCCGCCGAGGTCAATGGACGGGTTGCTGCACTGTTGGAATTAGGCGCCGGCTTCAACCCGGAATTCACGGGTCGCGAAAACGTCTTCGTTTACGGATCGGTGCTCGGATTGTCCAGACGTGAAGTCGAAGATCGCTTCAACAAAATTGAGGACTTCGCCGACATAGGTCAATTCATCGATCAGCCGGTGAAGACCTATTCCAGTGGTATGTTTGTCCGGCTCGCCTTCGCGGTCGCGATCAACGTGACGCCTGACGTGTTAGTTGTGGACGAAGCGCTAGCTGTGGGCGACGCCAAGTTTCAGTCAAAATGCTTCGCCCGCTTGCGCGAGCTGCGCGAACAAGGGACATCAATCCTTTTCGTGTCGCACTCCACTGAGCAGATCGTCACCCACTGCGACCGTGCGATCCTCCTTGATGGGGGACATCTTTTAATGGATGGAGCACCTAAGGCAGTTGTACATCAGTATCTTGATCTTCTTTTCGGCACGAGTCGAGCATCAGAGGGGCCTGCATCGCGTAACGACGCGTTTCTCGAACCGCGCGATGGAGAGAATCCATTTTTAGGGCAACCGGCCGAGGGAACGGATCCTTTTTCACAGCACGCCAACTATAACCCCCACGAATACCGCTGGGGTGATGGCGGCGCAGTGTTGCAGGACTTCCATCTGCAGATTGGTGGGGCCAACTTCCCACAGATTGTATCCAGTGGAAAATCAGCGCGTTTGAGCCTAGCTCTTCGCTTCGTGCAGGAAATACAGCGCCCCATCATTGGCATGACGCTGAAGAACACTGAAGGGGTAACGGTTTACGCAACAAATACCGAGATGCAGTCCGTCAAGGATATGGTGGAGATCGGAAGCGCTGGTACATCGGTAAGGATCGACATCGATTTCCAGTGTTTCCTGGGGAGCGGTGATTACTTTATATCAGTGGGCGTCGCCAGTCGAGTTGGAGACGATGTTATTCCCCATGATCGCCGGTATGATGCCATTCATTTTCAAGTTATATCCGAAGGCTTCGTTGGTTTTAGCGACGTGCGGGCCGCTATTCGTCCCGTGCTGTAGTCGAATAAGGAATGTCATAAATGTCTAAGTTTTCTCCCGGCATCGAAAATAATTATAACTACAACGGGGAAGTGTGGGTTCCCAATAGTCGTGCCCAGGAGTTTGGCTATACGGACGGAGACGAAGCAGAGGAACGTATCTCTGAGTCCATTTCGGGTTGCGATGACGTATCTCTTTTTTCGCGATCACTACAGGAATATCAGACAGACTGGCCGTCGCGTTACCACTTGAGCGCTGGACGCGCGAATCTACTGCGTCCGATATCCGATCTGCTAAAGGGACGAGTGCTGGAAGTCGGCTCTGGATGCGGCGCGATATCACGGTATCTCGGCGAGATAGGTGCATCGTTGACTGCGCTTGAAGGTAGTAGTCGCCGTGCGCAGATCACGGCATCTAGATGCCGTGATCTGCCAAACGTAAGAGTTGTAAACGACGTGCTCGAAAACTTCTCGTCCCAGGAGGAGTTCGATGCTCTGACACTTATCGGAGTTCTGGAATATGCCAACGTCTACGGACAGTCCAGTGAGCCGGCGCTAGCGTGGTTGCAGAAAGCGTACTCGTTGCTTGCAGATGATGGTTGCCTGATCGTCGCTATTGAGAATCAGCTTGGTCTCAAGTACTTCGCTGGAATGCCAGAGGACCATGTTGGCAAGCCGATGCATGGCATCTCCGACAACTACGACGAAAAAACCGTTGCGACGTATGGGCGGTTGCAGCTCATTGAAATGTTGCGTTCCGCAGGCTTCGAAGGCTGCGAGCTGCTGCTTCCATTTCCTGATTATAAGTTTCCTACTGTGGTGCTCGCGCCCGGTGCTTATGACGGTTCATATCCGGAATTCGATGCAGGTGCGTTAGCTGCTCAAAGCGCTATCGCTGACCCGCAGCTGCCCCACGCCCCGTTGTTCTCGCTTGAGCGCGCTTGGTCGGTCATCGCTCGTAATGGGCTTCTGCCCGATATGGCGAATTCCTTTTTATTTGTCGCCAGGAAAAAGGCTAAGCCCGTAGGCAGTGTGCCACCGGGCAGCACGCTGGCGCATCACTTTGCCACCAACCGACTTCCGATGTTCTGTAAGCATGTCCAATTTCAGGCAAAAAGCGACGGGGTCGGAATAGAGGTTGTACCCAAGCGTCTACTGAATGACGACAGCTTAGAGCTATCTCGGCCAATCAGAATGGAGCTGAAGGCCTCGGAATACGTTCCTGGTCATTTGCACAGCCGTACCCTGGAAAAGATCGTGAGTCGAGATGGTTGGCGCGCGGCAGAGATCGCAGAGTGGCTTATGTTTTGGAAAGATGCCCTGTTGCGGGGCGTTGCTGCTTCGCAGGATGCATCGAGCGAGTCGGGGTTTTTGCCCGGATGGGCGCTTGACGCGTTGCCGCGAAACCTCATGATCGATCAGAGTGGCGCCGCAGAGTTTATCGATCTTGAGTGGATATGGCACGGTCGGCTTGAACTGTCTTATCTCTCCTACAGGGCCCTTGTAGGCTCAGTGACGTCACTGGTTGCAGTTGGCATTCCGGAAGATATTTCCCATCTTCATGTGCCTGTCTTGCTGCGGACGGTCATGCAAATCATCGGGTCACCGATCGACGAGACGGACATTGAGCGATTCATTGAGTTGGACGGGGTCGTAACACGGCTTGTATATGGCCGCGACAGTGGATTGATCTTCAAGAATTTTACGGGCCTGTATCTGCGTTCGCTTCCCGATGTAGAAAAGATGTCCGGCGACTGGAATGCGGTTAAGGCAGATGCAGCTGAGCGCATCGCAAGCGTCTTGCACTCGGCAGAAACCGAGCGTGCAGCCAACCTCGCTAAGGAAGCCCAATTTCTTCAGGAGCTGTCCGAGCTGCGTGTCGAGCTGGAAGATAAGGATGTAGAACTTACGGAGTTAAGAGGCCAGCGAGCCGATCAAGAGCTAAAGCTAGAGAAGTTGACACATCTTGCTGAGCAAGCTCGCGTGAATGAACAGAGATTAGAGCGTGATCTAATTCAATCGAGAGATACGATAGAAGCGTATACGGAGCTCGTGGCATTGGCTGCATCACGCGCCAACGAGCTGAATGAAGTGTATTCCTCGACAAGTTGGCGTATTACCATGCCGTTGCGGGTCATGAGAAATATACTTCGCCTACGCTCCGCCAAAGAAAATTTAGGGCGTGGGTTGCGCAAGATTTATTTGAAGGTTCCAATTTCAATTAGTTCTAGACAACTACTTAAAGCGACCTTATTTAAGTTGTTTCCGTGGCTGTTTTCTAGAACAAACGCTTACCGGAGCTGGTATGCCTGCCGACATCTTGGTGGGAGGCCTTTGGCGCCGGCTGCTCCACATATAGAAGATGCGTCGAACGTGGGGACCGCCCATGCTCGCTACGTACGGTCGGTACTTCAGCTTCCCAATTCACCCTCCAATGACTACGTGCCTATCGCCGCGACGGCTGATAAACAACAAGGTGCGGCTCGCGTGATTGCGTTTTACTTGCCGCAATTCCATCCCATTGCTGAGAACGACGAGTGGTGGGGTCGCGGCTTCACTGAATGGACCAATGTCGCCAAGGCTGTTCCGCAATTTATTGGGCACTATCAGCCCCATTTGCCTGGTGAGCTAGGCTTCTATGACCTGCGCATTGTTGATGTGATGCGTAGGCAGGCCGAGCTGGCCAAACTCTATGGCGTAGAGGGGTTCTGCTTCCACTATTACTGGTTTGCCGGTAAACGACTGCTCGAGCGGCCACTAGATCAGCTGCTTGCTTCCGACATTGATTTGCCATTTTGTATCTGTTGGGCCAATGAAAACTGGACGCGACGCTGGGATGGTCTCGAGAATGAAGTGCTTATCGCACAGGATTACGGTCCTGAGGACGATCTTGCCTTCATAGAGACGTTGGAGCCCTTGCTCCGCGATCCACGCTACATACGGGTTGATGGGCGGCCGCTTGTGATTCTGTATCGACCGTCCTTGTTGCCTGACGCAGCGAGTACTCTTGACCGGTGGCGCACTCACTGCCGCGAATCTGGCGTCGGTGAGTTGTTTCTGTGTATGGTTCAGTTCGATAAACTCGATCCGCGTGAGTATGGGTTTGATGCTGCTGTCGAGTTTCCACCGCACAAAGTGGCAGCTGGTCTGCCTTCCATCAACAGTGAGTTGGAGATCATCAATCCTGGTTACCAAGGTAGCGTTGTCGATTACGCCAATGTTGTTGATAAGGCACTGTCGGAGGTCAAGCCAGAATTTGACCTGATACGTGGCGTGTTCCCATCATGGGACAACGACGCCCGCAAGCCAGGTCGTGGCTACACCGTAGCTCGTTCAACTCCTGCCCGCTATCGTACGTGGCTGCGCGGAGCGATCGATTATTCAAGAAAGTTCCCCGTACGCGGGGAATCACTCGTTTTTGTCAATGCGTGGAACGAGTGGGCCGAAGGGGCCCATCTTGAGCCTGATCGAAAGTATGGCTACGCTTACCTCGAGGCAACCCGGCGAGCTCTGAGGCGCCCCGTAATGCCAAGGACCCCTGAGCGAGTCGCTGTGGTTATTCATGCGTTTTATCCTGAGATTCTTCCTGAAATGCTTAAGGAGCTTCAGTCATGGGATGTGCCGTACTTTCTAATCATTTCTACCGTTGCTGACAAGGCAGATGAGGTAAGAGGATATCTTGCTGATTTGTCAGTCGTGGCAGATGTGCGTGTATTCGAAAATCGAGGGCGAGACATCCTGCCATTCCTCGAAATCATGAAGGATCTTCGCGGACGCGAGAGCCTTGTCCTAAAGCTGCACACAAAGCGGTCTCTTCACCGCCAGGACGGTGAATCGTGGCGGCGTGACATGCTTGAGAAGTTGCTCGCACCTAAGGTGGCATCCGAAATTTTTGCTGCCTTCAGAGAGCAGGAACGCTTGGGTCTAGCCGCGCCAGAGGGGCATATTCTTTCGATGACAACGTATTGGGGTGCAAATGCTGACACAGTGCATAGGCTCTCCAAGCAAATGCATGTCGATCCGGTCAATCCGGTTACCGCCATGTTCGCTGCTGGTTCAATGTTCTACGTCCGCCCTGAGGCCATCGATTCGATTATGGATCTAGACCTTCGAAGAGAAGACTTCGAGCCTGAGGCTGGCCAGGTTGATGGCACACTGGCGCATGCGATCGAGAGGTGTTTCAGTCTCGCCGTCTGCTCAACTGGTTATTACATTGCTTCGAGTAATCTGCCAATGGTTGAGGCATACGAGCCTTTTGAAACATACGCATATGCCGATCCGGCACCGTGAAAGTATGTAGAGGATCCACATCTTCAGCTCAGTGTTCGATCTGCATTGTTTTGAATGATTTACGATATGTGGCCTGAATAAAAACGCCGGCAAGCGCTGGCGTTTTTATTTCTATTTTTTGACGTACTCATTCCTGCTCTGCACGGCATGACTGAATTTCAAAACGATCGTAGAATAGCCTCAATGGTTCGCATCGTTTGCTAAGTCGAATGTAATCGGTGCTATCGGGTAGCGGCAAATGTCTGTCGATAAATAGCAGTCCCTCATCGCTCAACGTGGATGGAGTGATCGCAGTAAATCTGCCGTGGCCTGCTCCGAGATACTCTTGGCTAGCAATATGTGCCCACCAAGGAGCGTAGACGATTCCAGAATAGCTTGCCAAGAAACTTTGAACTTCTTGCTGCTTCTGTGCTTCGGTAAGCGTGCTCGAGTCTGTGCTTCGAACGGCAGGTAGCCAAACATCCGCGATGTATCCAGTGATGCTAGCGTGGTTCAGGGCGCACCACGCTATGATTGAAAGCAGCGCCGGGATGGGTAGTTCCCCCCGCCTTACATACAAGATAGGAATGCAGATCAAGGCACAGCCGTACAGGACCGCGTTGAAGGCGTAACGTGGCCAGCCATTGGAGAAAAATATCCAGTAACCGAGATGCACAAAAAATGCTATCACTAGCAGCGAGGTTAGTGAGCGGACCTTTATGTCTTGAGTTGACCAGAGCGTCAGCGCTGCACTAAATACTCCCCATGCGAGGAGCCAGGCCATGCCGATGTTGAAACGCTCCTTGAAGGTGATGGCACGAGCATGAATGAGCTGATCAAATGTTGACGAAGCGGATCCGGTTCCCTGTGTGCGAATAAAATGTATATGGTTGTCCCAATTGGTGACCCAACCAATGCTTCCGAGGGAATGCCAACGGTACAGTTCAAATAATACGATCGGAATTAAGGTCCCGATTGCGGCTGCGCTAAGCAATGTCAACCACCTTCTTGTCTCCTGCGTCGATCTCCGTTTCACGATGGACGAACGGACGGCCATATACAACATCATCGACCCTAGAGGGATGACGTAAATCGCTGATAACTCTTTTGCTTCGAAAGAGGCTCCCAACAGTACGCCGGACGCAAAAAAAGTACCTATACGTGGATGGCAGTAGGCGGCGACGACAAAGGCCGTATAGGCGAGCAAGTAAGATTGCAGCTCACCCAAGAAAGCGAACCACTGCTCGTGGTGCATGGTTGTCGTGGAGATTGCAAGCAGCGTGGTTACGGCAGTGAACGCGCACGCACGAGCATGCCCAGACCGTCTGGAAATAAGCATTATCGACAGGCATGTCAGTGCAGTGTTGAAAATTATCAACACCATGCCCGGAATCCATGGAGCGTTTCCAAAAAAGTGGATTGCGACAGCGCCTAGAATGATTGTGCTAGGTCCTGTTCCCAATGCAGGGTGGAATAGCGACCCTCGATGATCTTGGTTGCCATAGTCTAGGCTAAGCAGGTAACCGTCGCCTGCCGCAAGGTTCTTAGACACTACAGCAAAGGATGCGTCGTCAAAGCAGCAGGTCCCCCGATTAAAAGCATTGATAAGAAGTTCTGTCAAGATAAGTGCCAAGCACAGTAGGCTTACGCTGATGAGCAGCCTCTTATGCCACTGCTGCACGCGATTGCTTTGGTTGCCAATCATTTGCATTTGGTTGGTCTCAATGGGCTCAAAATGTTACAAACGGGACGCCGGATTTAGTTAAAATGATTTTGTGCCCGGTGTCGCAATAAGCTTTGCTCTTGCCTGAAACAAAAACCCGGTACGTCTGTGCAGGGAGTGTTGATGCGGTAATGATGGCGTCAAAACCGGAGCGCTCATAGCGGCTATTCTTTAGTGCAGTGGCGACGTCAGGGCGACTCGTTCTGCTGTAGCCAGTATCAAATTCGAAAGCCTGATCTTGTCCAACTAGCGCAATCTTCAGGCTGGGAAAATTCATCGGTCCGACACCGAGAACAGAAGGCGACGCCCATCCTGAGAGGCGCATTGGCATCTGATCGACGGCAGTGAGCGGCTGGATAGCAGTGCTGCGTTCGTTGAGTGAATCTAGCGCACATTCCCGCTCGGCAGCCTTTGGTTGGTTGATCACATGTCCGCGGGGAAAAATCGAAATGTCCAGCGCTTGTCTTATTTGCATCAGCCGGGCGGAAAATGCGCCCGTCGGTATCACTACCGCTTGTCCAACCAAAGCCGCGGTGCCGACATGAGAACAATCCACCTCAACCTTTGAATAATTATCAGCTTTGCTGGCGCCAACCGAGCATCGTCCTGCAGTCATTGGAAGTTGATGCCCGGACAGCGCCCGCGCGCCCAGAACTGAGGTTGGAAGGGTGCTTGTTTGGTCTTTGTCGTGCAGACTCTGTGCCAACCGTACTGGGTCTGGGTATGGTACATGTGCGTGTGGCTTGTTTTGAAAGGCGCTAATATCCCCGTCAAGAAAGCGTGCCGTATTTAATGTGGACATTTTTAAAAAATAAGCGCGTTCCTGCACCTTTGAAAATTGGTCAACACTTTGTATTATGAGTGATCCCGTAACAACAGCAAAGGCAAGGCATGCTGGCACCCTATAAGGGTTTCTTCTATGACCGAAAATGTTATTTGTCGTGGCGAGGCGTAGCGCAAAATAACACGCAGCGATTGATGTTGGTAGAATAGTGTCAGTGTATCGTGATGTAACCTCCGTTAAATCGTGGCCCCGCGAATACGAAATGGCCAAGGAATTAAGCAGTCCGAGGATGTTCAGGCCAAAGAAAAATAGGTCGCTTGTGCTCTTTTGCTGCCGACCTGTTCGTAAGAGCCACATCAGGAGTGGTGTTATCAGGAGGATCTGCCCGATTGCAGGAGGCATTGGCCAGCTGGTGGTAATCCATAATGCGGAGATCCACTCGCCGATGTTCTGGGCCTTTAAGATCGCATGGTATGTAGGTGATGGGGTCAGGCCGTAGCCGATAATGCCGAGCATGCACATCAACATTGCCAGAATTGCCGAGCGGATGCGGATCTCTGGGTCGGTTAAAGATCGAAGAGAAAGCACGCCTGCACAGCAAAATGCGGTGAGCACTCCGTTGGCCATGGCAAGCATTGATGCGCCGACTATCATTAGGGGCAAGATGCATAGAGGGCTACGGAAACTTGTATAGGCACATGCGCTGATCGCAAAAAATGCCAATAGCGCATTGATATAAAATTGACTTTGAAAGCCAACTAGAGTGTTTTCCCAGCCGAACGGAAGGGCGCCGGCGAGTATCACCACGAGGGTCATAGCGATTGCTTTGAAGCGAGTCAATGCTTGGGCTGCAAATAAAACAGGGATCGTAAGTGCTACGCAATAGATTCCACTGGACACAACTGCTTCAAGCTGATTATCCCATTGCTGCCCGTTTACATTAAATAATATGATGGTCAGGAGACGAGTCCAAAAGATACGATGCTCGTTATGTGCGGAAAGTAGTTGTTGCCAAGTCAGGCTGCCGTTCTGAAAGGCGCTGAAAATTGCATTCTCGCCACCCCATTGATCCCAGAACGGGACTGAGCTGCCTGCCGCCATTAACAACATGAAACGCGAGGTCGCCAGCACGACAAACGTTCCAATGCACAGAAGCGTGATTTTACTGAGATGGAACTTTTCGGGAGGATGAGTAGTGGACATCATGTCCTTTTCTGCGAAAAAGAAAGATATTTGTGGCCGATGTAGCTTGTTACCACCGGAACCGCAACGCCAATCCCATGGGCCAAGGTCTCGGCGTGGAAGTCGATCGCCAGGTAAGGAAAGATGATGCGGGCGAGCGCAAGGCTGATCAGTAGGGTTTGAATTACTGCGGCAATATTGACGAGTACGAACCAGAGAATCTGCTTATAAAGTTGTTTATCGCTTCTCTCAAATACGAAGAGCTTATTGAGAGAAAATGCGGTGACCATGCCCAGGCAGTAGGCGATGATGATAGCTGGGACGTAATGAAGCCAATGGCTCAGTAGAATGCGTGAGCCAAAATTGACAACTGCCGCAGTTCCTCCTGCAATCAAGAATAGGGCAAACTGCCGCGACACCAGAATGCGAGTCACGTTGGACTAGCTCTATTGCTGGCTTGAGCTGCCAATGTTGCTCCGACCAATATACTTTCGTTTATTGAGCGATCTTCCGGGTAGTAGTACGCCGTATCCGCCATGTAGAAGCCCTGCAGAGGCGTGCTCATCGACGGCAGCATGTTCTGAAAACCCGGTGGGCAGATGGTCTGCGCATACTCGTAGCGATGACAATGAGTGGCGCGAATCCACTCCGGCTTGAAGTCCGGGTTAATCATCGGCAGGTAGCTGACGACTTCGTCGATCAGTTGCTGATTGCTCCATTGCCACTTCGGATGAGTCTTGGGCATGTAATAGGGCGCGTACACGATATGTTCGCCCGGGCCCTTGCCGGGATTGAGGTTGCTGTACTCGATCAGGCCGGGTATGGAGATCCGGTCATCGCTGATGTTCATCCAGAAGTTCTCGCTGACCGGCTTGGACAGCTTGAGGATCACGCAGGCGACCGGGATGTTCTCGATCGCGGAGACCTGATCGGCAAAGGTCTTTGGCAGGCCCGGCACCATGCCAGGCACGTACTGGATCGGCGCCGTCGATACCACGCCGTCGTAGGCATGATGGCCGTCGCGGGTCCGGATGCCGGTGACCTTGCCGTCGACCGAGGCGACTTCCTCGATCGGTTGCGACAGCAGGATGCGTCCGCCGAGGCGCGCGACTTCTGCGGCCATGCGTTCCAGCAACACGGCCGAGCCGCCTTCCAGATAGCCTATGCTTTCGTTGAAGAGATTGCGCCGCGACAGTGCCACGCGTTTGATTCGGGTGCCGATCCACGACGCGGACAGCTCGTTCTGGTACTCGAAGAACTTAAGCGCGAAGGCCTTCTCCCACATTACCTTGTAGGCCTTAGGGCCGATCCAGCGTGTGATCCAGTCACGGGCATTTTCCTTGTCAAGCGCAGTCCAGTCACTGATGCCCTTGGTGTGCATGACGTGCAAGGCGTAGCGGATCTTGTCGACCAGACCCAGGTGCGGGAAGCCGAGCAGCGCGAACGGCGTTCCCCACTTGTGCAGCTTGCCCTGGTAGTAGTAGCCCATTTTGGTGTCCGTCCAGTGCAGGCGGTCGGACAGCTTCAGCTCCTCGAGCAACTTGAACAGCGGGAAATCGGTCTTGCAGATGAAGTGGTAATAGCGCTCGATGCGCAGGCCGTCGAAATCGAAGTCTGCGGACATGCCGCCGATGCGGTCGTCGCGTTCGTACACGTCGACCTGGTGGCCCTTTTTCAACAGTTCCATGGCAGCCATCAGGCCCATTGGGCCGCTGCCGACGATCGCGAATCTACTCATAGTTCTAAGTCTCGTATGACGGTTCAGCGCTTTAGCACAATATGGCTGTAGCGCGGGTCGGTATAGCTTTCGCGGATCGCATCCTCGAACGGCGTTTGTCGCACGCCGAACACCGCTTCGGTATCGACGCCCTTGAAGTCGTCGCCCGCGCTGAGCGCCTTGAGCTGGTCGGCGGTGAACGGCGGCTTGGAACTGAAGAGCGAATACACCCGCAGCAGGAAGGCGAAGAAGCTGATCGGGATATGCACGATCAGGGTGTGCAGTTTCTTGACCCGCTTGATCGTCTTGATGATGTCGACGTAGTCCACGCGCGTATCGCCAACGATATCGTAGACATCGCCGTCGGGCTCGCGTTCGATGCATTTGGCGATGCAACGGCAGAAGTCGCGCTCGTATAGCGGCTGACGCATGAAGCGGCCATCACCCGGAATCGGGAACACCGGCGTCCTGGCCATGAAGCGCGACAGCCAGCCGAGGTGCTTGGGATCGAACCAGCCGAACATCAGGGTTGGGCGTAGCACGCAGTGGGGCAGGCCACTGGCGACCACCATCTCTTCCTGCGCGCGCTTTGTGTTGGTGTAGTCATCCTTGGCCACCGAGTTCACCACCGAGGAGCTGATGTGCACCAGATACGGCACCTTCGCCGCGCGGCAGGCATCGAGCACGTGCGCGGTCGCGGTCAGGTTGTTTCGGGTGAATAGATCGGTTGTCTTACCGGTGATCTGCGCGTGCAACTGGGCGACGCAGGCTGCACCCTCGAACTCGCGTGCCCAGTCGCCGGGCTCGGCAAGGTCCGCCTGCACCACGCGCACGGCCGGGTGCAGCTCGCGCAGGATCTGCAGGTTGTGCGCATGTTTGTCGATCGCCACCAGCTGGGTGTAGCCCTGCTGTTCGAGTTCGACGATTAGGTTCTGGCCGACCAGGCCCGCGGCGCCGGTGATGACGATCTTGGCGTGTTTGTCCGTCATGTCAGAGCTTGATCCTGCGAAAAATGAATTCCGGGATGTTCTTGATCACCAGCATGATTGCCCACCAGAAACTAGGCAGGTAGGCCACAGCGCGACGCTTGTCCACTGCACTGAGGATCCCCTTGGCAATCTGGTCCGGCTTTGCCCACAGTGCGCCCTTTTTGAAGGCAGCGGTCATGGGGGTGTCGACGAAGCCCGGCTTGATCGTGAGCACGTTGATGCCTTGCGGGCGCAGGTGTTGTCCCAGGCCGCTCAGGTAGGCGGTCACTGCGGCCTTGGCGCTTCCATAGAGGTAATTACTGGCTCGGCCGCGATCTCCGGCCACTGAGGAAATGACTGCTAGCGTAGCGCCCGACGTCAGTCGCGGCACAATCGCTGCGCACAGGGCAATCGTGGAGGTGCCGTTGGTGGCGAATTCGCGCAGCGACAGTTCGACCGATGCGTTACACGCAGCCTGATCCGGCAACGTGCCATGTGCGACCAATACGACATCGACACCGCCCAATGCTGCCCAGGCTGCATCCAGAACCTGGCCATGATGCGCATCGTCGTTGACATCCAGCACGCCGATGCTGGTTCGCGCGCCGCGGGTCGTGAGGTCGGCGGCAATTGTTTCCAGGCGCGGGACTTGGCGGCCGAGCAGGTGGATGGCCGCACCGCGTGCGGCGTAGCGTCGGGCGGTTGCTTCGGCAATGGCCGAGGTGGCCCCGATAATGAGGACGCGTTGCATGTCTACTCCGTGACCCGGCGCCAGAAGCCGGAAGAAAAACGTGGATCGAGATAGCTGCCGAACTCGCGCCAGCGGCCATAGGCACGCTGAAACGACTGCGCTGTCATACGTGCGTCCTTGGCAGGGTACAGAGCACCGCCTGCGTCGTCGACAATGCGGTCCAATCGCTCAAGCAGGCGGAAGACGCCAGGACCGGTATTGGGAAAGTCCAATGCCAAGGTCGTGCCTGGCCTTGGGAAAGACAGCATGCCAAGGGAAGGTGTGTTGCCGAATTCCTTCAACACGGCCAGGAACGAGCCGCTGCCGCTGCGCGCGATCTCTGCAAGCAGCGCGTCCACTCCGTCCCGCGCGGTTGCGGGCGGCAAGACACATTGGTACTGCAGAAAGCCAGAAGGACCGTACATGCGGTTCCAGTCACGGATTCCATCAAGCGGGTAAAAGAACGGTAAGAGGTGGCTGACGAAGCGTTTGCGCGGCGCGGGCTGGCGCCAGTAATAGAGCGTGTTGAAAGGCCGCAGGGAGAACGTATTCACCAGCGACATCGGCGGAGTGAAAGGCATGGATAGACCTGCACCTGGCGGTTTCGGTCGCTCTTGCGCAAGCCCGGTACAGTGATCTGCGCGGGTAAAGTGCCCGCGACCGCGCGCCTTGCCGCTTGCCAGACAATCGATCCACGCCACACTGTACTCGTGGCTTTCGGCTGCGGCCGCCGACAACGCAAAAAACTCATCAAGCGAGCCGAAGCGAATGTTTTCTGCTTCCAGCATGGGGCCGCCGACCCGACGCAGCTGAATTTCCGCCCAGGTGATCAGGCCGGTCAGCCCAAGTCCTCCCACTGTAGCTGCGAACCAGCGATCGGCCTCATCCGGCGTACACAATCTGCGCTCGCCATCGCTACGCAGCAGCTCGAATGCGCGCACATGGTGGCCAAAATTGCCGGTCCGATGATGGTTCTTGCCATGCACATCGTTGGCAATGGCGCCGGCAACGGTGACGTAGCGCGTGCCGGGCGTCACCGGCAGAAACCAACCTTGCGGCAATACCAGCTCGATGATCTCGGCAAGGGTGACCCCCGCCTCGCAGCGAAGGACGCCATTGCCGGGATCAAAGGCAATGAATCGATCAAGCCCGCGTGCGCACAGCAGTGCGCCATCCGGATTCAGGCAACTATCGCCATAACTGCGTCCGTTACCACGAGGCAGCGCAAAGCCGTCGAATGCGGGCAGATTCGCCGCTCGATCGTTGATCGGTAGCAGCGTCTGCTGCGCTCTGGGATACCGCCCCCAGGATTGCCCCGGCGCCATCAGATGGCACTCAGGGCGAATAATCCGCACAGCACCACAACGATCTGACTGACACGATCGGTGGCAGCGAATACGATCGGGTCGTCATGCATTTCTCCACGATGAGCAATGATCCAGACCCTGCTCACCCAATACAGCAACACCGGGCACACGAGCCAGAGCAGCTTGGGATTGCGGTACAGCTCCACACTCTCGGGACTGTTGATGTACAGCGCCATCACCATCACCGCGATGTAGCCGGCCGCCGCACCCATGGATTGCAGCAGCGAGAGATCCTCCACCGAATAGGCCCGGCCACTGGCCTTGGTCTTGCCGCTGCTCAACATGGCATGCAGTTCCGTGTAGCGCTTGAGCAGCGCGAGCGACAGGAACATGAACATCGAAAATGCCAACAGCCAGAACGACAATTCGATACCGATCGCCACGGCGCCGCCGATGATGCGCACGGTGTAGAGCGCTGCGAGCAGCACCACGTCGATCATCACAATGCGCTTCAAACGTAGCGAATACGCCAAGGTCATGACGTAGTAAGCAAGCAAGACCAGGGTGAATTCAATATTGCATGCCAGCGACAGCAGGAGGCCTGCCACTGTCAGTGCAGGGGCAACCAGTAGGCCATGCAGAAGCGGGAGTCGGCCTGCCGCAAACGGGCGCTTGCGCTTACGCGGATGCTGACGGTCAGGCGTCAAGTCCAGCAGATCATTGAGCACATAGACGCCGGAAGCGCATAAGCCGAATGCGACCAGCGCAATCGTGGATTGCAGCACCGATTCCAGATCCAGGAATCGGTGCGCGGTCAGAAGCGGAACGAACACGAGCAGATTCTTCAGCCATTGGTGCAGGCGCAACGCTTTCAGCCACGCACGGGCCCGCGACGGGGCAGGCCAATGCGCATGCACGGTCGTCCTTTGCGCCGCTGCCCTTGCCAGTGCGGTGCCGTTGTTGACGACCCAGGCGCCCCCGGCCTTGTCCCAGACGTGCAGATCCACGCTGCCGTTGCCCGCGTAATCGAAGTTGCCCTGACCAAACTCCTCGACCAGCACCTCTGCCTTGTTGCGACCAGACAGATTGCGCTTTCCATCACTGGCAATGACCTGCTCGAAGAGGCCCAGATGCTCTGCAATGGGCTGCACCAGGAGTGCGTCGGAGGCGGTGCACAACACGCGCGGGCGTTGCGCTGTGGTGCGCAACAGCTCTAGCACCTGGTGGTTGTAGGGCAGGGTCTCTGCAGGCAGGACGACGCGGGACGCAAGTTCGCGCTTCAGCGCGGCCTTGCCACGCAACAGCCACAGCGGCAGCAAGAACACGTAGAGCGGGTTTCGCGCCAGCAACGCCAGCACCGACTCATAGAGAATGTCCGAATTCAAAAGCGTGCCATCCAGATCCACGCACAAGGCGCGTCCCGAAACAACCGGACGAGTGGTGCTGCTGGTAGGGGCGGACATCGACTGCCTGGCGATCCATTGCGGGGCGCCGATTATACCTGTCGTTCACCGCGCGCTCTTGCGGACGGCGAATTCTGCAGCAAGCATGGACATTGCACCGACGAGAATGGCGTACCAAAGCGTCACCAGGCGTGCCGCGACAGCGACCGCAATGGCGTCTGCAGTAGAAATTCCGAGCCGGTTGAGCATCAAGACGATGGCCAGTTCGGTCGAGCCGACGCCACCGGGAACAAACGACAGTGCGCCGATCAGCATCGCAAGTGGATAAATACCGAGCGCGACAGTAGGCTCCAGTTGCAGGCCCATGCCGACGCAAAGGCTCACGAACACCGCCGATGTCAGTCCCCAGGCGATGAACCCGGCAAGCATGCTTTGCCCGAACGCAGGCAGATCCAGGCAGCTACGCAATTCCAGGGCTGCCGCAAGGAAAAAATGTGCCAGTTGCCGCAGCCAGCGGCCGGGAAGTCGCGCGGTCACGCCTTTCAGGTTGTCCAACAACGCGGGCCAGGCGGCTGCGCCGAACAGCGCGCAGACAAATCCCAGCACGACTGCAGCTAGCGCGCCCAAGGTGGGGAATACGGATGCGGCCAGCAGGGACAGCGACAGGATGACCAAAAGGTCGGATGCGCGCTCGAAGACGAAGACACCCAATGTGCGCTCGGCGGGAATGCCCATCCGCGCGAAGTAGCGAATCCGCATCAATTCGCCTGCCTTGCCTGGCGTAGCGGTCAGGGCGAAGCCCGCCAGATAGCCAGCCAGGCCAAGCCCCATTGGTACGCGATGCCCTTTGCGACGGAGCAGCCATTGCCAGCGCCAGTACCGAAACAGGTACGTCAGCGATACGGGCACGATTGCGAGCAACATCAGGTGCCAGACGTCACTCAGCCGCGAAAACGTCCCGTTCCCGTGGTCTACCCAGACCAATGCGGCGATATAGCCGCCGCATAGCAGCACAACGAAGCCGACCAGATAATCCAGACGGTGCCGCGATGTTGCGGCACCGTTGATGCGGGAAGACGAAGGCGCATCCATTGCAGCAGAAGGGCCTCAGCCCAACGCAGCCTCCAACTCCGGCAGCAGCGTAAACAAATCACCCACCAGCCCGATATCGGCAATCTCGAAGATCGGCGATTCCGGGTCCTTGTTGATCGCCACAATCGTGCCAGCGTCCTTGATGCCGGTCAGGTGCTGGATGGCGCCGCTGATGCCGATGGCCACATACAGTTCCGGAGCGATGATCTTGCCGGTCTGGCCGACCTGTAGCTCGTTGGGTACGTAGCCGGCGTCCACTGCCGCGCGCGAGGCGCCCACGGCGGCGCCGAGTTTGTCGGCCAGGCTGTAGATATGCTGGAAGTTCTCGGCCGAGCCGACGCCGCGGCCACCAGAGACCACGCGCTTTGCGCTCTGCAGGTCGGGGCGGTCGGAGCTGCCTGCTGCCAGACCGACAAAACGGGTATGGGTCGGCAACGCGGCCTCCACCGTGGCCGCCTCGACCGTCGCGCTTCCACCGCCGGCCGCTTCCGGCCAGGAGGCACTGCGCACTGTCGCGACCACGATCTGCTCGGCCGGGGCCTTGACGGTGATGATGGCGTTGCCTGCATAGATCGGACGCTTGAAGGTGTAAGCGTCTTCGACCGACATCAGATCGGAGATCTGGTTGACGCCCAGCAGCGCAGCCACGACCGGCATCAGGTCCTTGCCGAAGGTGGTGGAGGGTCCAAAGACATGCGTGTAGCCCTGGCCGGCAAGCTGGGCGATCTGCGGCCCCAGCACCTGCGCGATGGCGTGTTCGTTTGCGGCGTTCGCCACCGTCAGCACTCGGGCAACACCGGCTAACTGCGCGGCTTGCGCTGCAACCGCGGCCGGGTCGGCAGCCAGCACAACCACATCAATTGAGTCGGCCGAGATCGCCAGCGCAGCGCTGAGGGTCTTGGCGGTGGCCGCATTGAGCTGACCGTTGAGATGTTCGGCAACAACGAGAACCTTGGCCATTACAGCAACCCCTTCTGCTTGAGTGCGGCCACCAGCTCGGCGGCGTCCTTGACCATCACGCCGCGGCTGCGCTTGGACGGCGCGGCGTAGTGCGTGGTGGTCACGCTGTCATGCGCGTCGACGCCCAGGTCGGCAAACGCCAGCGTTTCCAGCGGCTTGCTCTTGGCCTTCATGATGTCCGGCAGCTTGATGAAGCGCGGCTCGTTCAGGCGCAGATCGGTGGTGATCACTGCCGGCAGGTCAATTTCCAGCGTCTCCAGGCCGGCATCGACCTCGCGCGTCACCGTGGCCTTGCCATCGGCAACGACGAGCTTGCCGGCGAAGGTGGCCTGCGGGCGGCCCCAGAGGGTGGCGAGCATCTGGCCGGTCTGATTGGCGTCGTCGTCGATGGCCTGCTTGCCGAGGATGACCAGATCCGGCTGTTCCTTCTCGACCAATTTGAGCAGCGCGCGCGCGGCGGTCAGCGGCTGAACAGCCGCATCGGTCACCACATGGATTGCGCGATTGGCGCCCATGGCCAGGCCGTTGCGCAGGTGCGCAGCCGCATCGGCCGGCGCCAGGGTGGCGACCACGACTTCCGTGGCGATGCCGGCATCGCGCAGGCGCAATGCTTCTTCCAGGGCGATTTCGTCGAACGGGTTGGGCGAGAGCTTGACGCCCTCGGTCACCACGCCGGAGCCATCCGGCTTGACCTGAATGCGGACGTTGTAGTCCACCACGCGCTTGTAGGCGACGAGGATTTTCATCGTGTACGAGATCCTTCAGCTATTGCGGGAAGGCCCGGCCGCGGCGGCAGGCACGGGAGTGGGGGCATTCTAACCGGGTGAAGCGAACCATGCGATGGCGTATGGATGGTGCGGTGCGGCACGTTGTCTCCCAAATTGGTCAGTGCTTAGGCCCGGTATTGCGCTAACCGTATATCCTGTGTCGTTTGAATACGCAGCGCGGTTCGCGCGCGATAAGGAGATAGGCAGTGGCAACTTGGCTAGTAACCGGCGGCGCCGGCTTCATCGGTGGGAACTTTGTTCTTGAAGCAGTGGCTCGCGGGGTGCGCGTGGTCAATCTTGACGCGCTGACCTATGCGGGAAATCTGAACACATTGGCTCCCCTGGAGGGCAACCCGCACCATGTTTTCGTCAAGGGCGACATTGGCGACGGCGCGTTGGTCGCCAGTCTGCTGCACGAACACCAGCCCGATGCGGTGCTGAATTTCGCGGCCGAGAGCCATGTGGATCGCTCGATCGAAGGTCCGGGCGCGTTCATCCAGACCAATGTGGTTGGGACCCTGGCCCTGCTTGAAGCGGTCCGTGACCACTGGAAGGCGCTTCCGAAGGAGCGTCAGGATGCGTTCCGGTTTTTGCATGTGTCCACCGATGAGGTCTACGGCACGTTGGGTGAGACCGGCAAGTTCACCGAAACCACGCCTTACGCGCCCAACTCGCCGTACTCCGCATCGAAGGCTGCTTCCGATCACCTGGTGCGCGCGTTCCACCACACCTACGGTCTGCCGGTGCTGACCACCAATTGTTCGAACAATTACGGTCCGTACCACTTCCCCGAGAAGCTCATTCCGCTGGTAATCGCCAAAGCGCTGGCTGGCGAACCACTGCCGGTCTACGGCGACGGCAAGCAGGTGCGCGACTGGTTGTTCGTCAGCGACCACTGCGAAGCGATTCGTACCGTGCTGGCGAAGGGCAAGGTCGGCGAGACCTACAACGTCGGTGGCAATTCAGAGCGGCAAAACATCGAGGTCGTACAGGCGATCTGCGCACTGTTGGATCAGCACCGTCCGCGTGACGATGGCAAGCCGCGTGCGAGCCAGATCACCTATGTGACGGATCGCCCGGGCCATGATCGCCGCTACGCGATCGACGCTTCCAAGCTGAAGAACGAACTGGGCTGGGAGCCCGCCTACACCTTCGAGCAGGGCATCGCGCAGACGGTGCATTGGTATTTGACCAACCAGGCCTGGGTGCAGGGCGTGCTGGATGGCAGTTACCGGTTGGAACGGATCGGTGCCTCGGCGTAAAGCGCCCCAGCAAGAGCCCGCGCGGTCGTGTGCGGGCCTCACAAGGAACTATCTCATGACACAACGTAGAGGCATTATTTTGGCGGGTGGGTCGGGCACGCGCCTGTATCCGATCACCAAGGGCGTCAGCAAGCAGCTGCTGCCGGTCTATGACAAGCCAATGATTTATTACCCGCTGAGCGTCCTGATGCTGGCAGGTATTCGCGATATTTTGATCATCAACACGCCGCATGAGCAGGCGCTGTTTCAGTCTCTGCTCGGCGATGGCGCGCAATGGGGAATCAATATTCAGTACGCCGTGCAGCCCAGTCCGGACGGGCTGGCGCAGGCGTATCTGATCGGCCGCGATTTTGTCGATGGCAAGCCGAGTTGCCTGGTGTTGGGCGATAATATTTTCCATGGCCACGGTTTGACCGAAACGCTACGCCGCGCAGACGCGCGCGAGCAGGGTGCGACGGTGTTCGGTTATTGGGTCAACGATCCTGAGCGCTATGGCGTGGCCGAATTCGATCAGCAGGGAAAGGTCATCGATATTGCCGAAAAGCCTGAAAAGCCCCGCTCCAACTATGCGGTCACCGGTCTGTACTTCTATGATGGAAAAGCCAGCGATTATGCGGCCGCCTTGAAACCTTCCCCGCGTGGCGAGCTGGAGATTACCGATCTCAATCGCTGCTATCTCGATGCTGGTGACCTGCATCTTGAGCCGCTGGGACGCGGGTATGCATGGCTGGATACCGGAACGCACCAGTCGCTGCATGAAGCGGCCAATTTCATCGAGACCATCCAGATGCGTCAGGGTCTGCAGGTGTGCTGCCCTGAAGAAATTGCATTCGGTCAGGGCTGGATCGATGCGGAACAGCTGGAGCGGCTGGCCGCCCCATTGCTGAAAAACGACTATGGCAAGTATCTGCACGAATTGGCTGTGCGAGGAGTAGTACCGTGAAAATCGTCGAAACCCGTTTACCAGGGTGTGTGGTCATCGAGCCGGCAGTGTTCGGCGATGAACGCGGATATTTTTTTGAAACATGGAATGCGGAGCGCTTCGGCCAGCATGGTCTGCCGACGAAATTCGTGCAAAGCAACGTGTCCACCTCGGCCAAGGGCGTGCTGCGCGGTTTGCACTACCAGTGGCCGCGTCCCCAGGGCAAGCTGGTCAGCGTGCTTGAGGGTGAGGTCTACGATGTGGCTGTCGATGTCCGCCATGGATCGCCCAACTTCGGGCAGTGGGCAGCCGTGGTGTTGAGCGCGGAAAACAAAAAGCAATTCTGGATTCCAGAGGGATTCGCGCACGGCTTTGCAGTGCTGTCGGAGCGAGCAGTGTTCAGCTACCTATGCACCGACGTCTACGTGAAGGAGGCCGATGCCGGCGTGCGCTGGGATGATGCGGCAATTGGCATCGACTGGCCGATCAGCAACCCATTGTTGTCTGCAAAGGACTCCGCCGCGCCGTTTCTGGGCGATGTGCCGGCCGAACGCCTGCCGGTGTATACGCCGTGACCACGCTGGTACTGGGAGCCAATGGACAGGTCGGCACGGAATTGCTGCGGGCATTGGCGGCCAATGGCCCGATCCTAAGTAGCACCCGCAGTGGTCGGTTGCCGGATGGGGCAGCGTGCGAGGTGGCAGACTTCGACGCACCGCAACGCCTGAGCGAATTGCTGGACCGCTTGCAGCCAAGTTGCGTCGTCAACGCAGCCGCCTATACGGCCGTCGATCGTGCCGAGCAGGAGCGTGATGCCGCCTTCCGTGCCAATGCCGAGGCGCCGTCGGTCATCGCGCAATGGTGCGCGCGCGCCAGTGTGCCCCTGGTCCATTACTCGACCGACTATGTCTTCGATGGACAGGGCACGCGCCCCTATCGGCCGGACGATGCCACCGCGCCGCTCGGCGTGTACGGGCAAAGCAAACTGGCCGGCGAGCAGGCAGTGCAGGCGGCCGGCGGCCGTCATCTGATCTTCCGCACTGCCTGGGTCTACGCGGCGCATGGACACAATTTCCTGCGCACGATGCTGCGCGTGGGCGCCGAGCGCGACGTGCTGCGCGTGGTCGCCGACCAGATCGGCACGCCAACGCCAGCGGCGTTAATCGCCGACATCACGGCGCACGCGCTGCGCCAGCCGGGCGAACCCTCCGGCTTGTGGCATCTGACCGCCGCCGGGCAGACCACCTGGCACGGCTTCGCCGAAGCCATCTTCGCGCAGGCGCGCGCGCGCGGCCTGCTCGCCCATGCGCCGCGCGTGGAGGCGATCAGCACCGCCGACTATCCCACGCCGGCCACGCGCCCGGCCTATTCGCGACTGGATATCCACAGCCTGCAGGACACCTTCGGCGTCCGCCTGCCGGACTGGCAGGATGGACTGAGCCAGGTGCTGGACACGCTCGCCCAACGATGAGCGTCGTCGGTGGTGCCACCGATCGGTGCGGCTTCAGCACCGACTCATAGCTTGCACTTCGCTTCGGCTACCATCAGGGTTGATCCGCGCCGGACCGGCGATCTGCTCCACGCAGGTCGCGGCCGACGTGGATGTGCCGCTGAAGCGGATGCCACGCACGATGCATACGTTGGATGCATGCAGGTGTGCGCTGTATCGCATCAGCCGGCACCGTGCAGGTTCTCGCGTATCCCCCAGCGGGCGCGCCAGCCCCATTGCGGGCTGGGCCGTCCCGTCATTACGCCGTGACCTGCATGCAGCGCGCTACATCCTCCCCCATCCAATGTCGCAAGGAATTCCAATGAAGATCGCTGTCGCGGGTACCGGCTATGTCGGTCTGTCCAATGGCGTATTGCTCGCCAAGCACCATGAGGTGGTGGCGCTGGACATCGTCGAGTCCAAGGTGAAGCTACTCAACGAAGGCCGCTCGCCGATCGTCGACAAGGAACTCGAGGCCGCGCTGGCCCAGGGTGGCTTGAACTTCAAGGCTACCCTGGACGCCAAGGAGGCGTTTGCCGGCGCAGAGTTCGTGATCATCGCTACGCCCACCGACTACGATCCGGACACCAACTATTTCAACACTGGGTCGATCGAGGTCGTGATCGCCAAGGTGCTGGAGATCAATCCGCAGGCGACCATGGTGATCAAGTCGACCATTCCGGTCGGCTACGTCGCCAAGCTGCGCGCGCAGTTCGGCACCGACAACATCATCTTCTCGCCCGAATTCCTGCGCGAAGGCCGGGCGTTGTACGACAACCTGTACCCGTCCCGGATCATCGTCGGCGAGCGTTCGGCGCGTGCGGAAACCTTCGCGCGGCTGTTGCAGGAAGGCGCGCTCAAGCCCGACGTGCCGGTGTTGTTCACCGAGCCGACCGAGGCCGAGGCGATCAAGCTGTTCGCCAATACCTACCTGGCGATGCGCGTGTCCTACTTCAACGAACTGGACACCTACGCGCTTACCCATGGGTTGGATAGCCGCCAGATCATCGAGGGCATCTGCCTGGATCCGCGTATCGGCAGCCACTACAACAATCCTTCCTTCGGCTATGGCGGTTACTGCCTGCCCAAGGACACCAAGCAGTTGCTAGCCAACTATCAGAGCGTGCCGCAGAACATCATCCGGGCGATCGTCGATTCCAATACGACCCGCAAGGACTTCATTGCCGCCGACGTGCTACGGCGCAATCCCAAGGTGGTCGGCATCTATCGGCTGATCATGAAGGCCGGATCGGACAATTTCCGTTCGTCCAGCATCCAGGGGGTGATGAAGCGCCTCAAGGCCAAGGGCGTGGACGTCATCGTGTACGAGCCGACGCTGAGCGATCCTGAGTTCTTCCGTTCGCGCGTGGTCAACGACCTGGAGGCCTTCAAGCGCGAAGCCGATGTCATCATCAGCAATCGCATGGCCGACGCGCTGCAGGATGTGCAGGACAAGGTGTATACGCGCGACCTGTTCGGCGACAACTGAGCCAGACAGGCGCTTGAGTCCTGGCGGGTGGCGATGCCATCCGTCCAGGACGCCCATGGGACTCACGGCGATGCGGTGCTATGTACCTGCTTCGCAGGCAGGTACCCGCGGTGGCGAACCGTGGGCGATGCAGCTGCGTTGCCCGCATTCACAGGTGTGCGACACAGCCAATGAGGCGTGTGGCCTCTGATCCGCGCGCGAACCGTATTGCGATAAACGTGGCCACGGATAACGCAGGACGGCGGCCGAAGGCCGCCGTCGATATTGCCGTCTACGGTGAGACGCGCGATCAAGCGCGGCCGTAGGTGTCTTCGAAGCGCACGATATCGTCTTCGCCCAGATAGCTGCCGGACTGCACCTCGATCAATTCCAGCGGCAGCTTGCCCGGATTGCGCAAGCGATGGGTGACGCCCAGCGGGATGTAGGTGCTCTGGTTTTCGGTCAGCAGCAGCACTTCTTCGCCACGCGTCACTTCGGCGGTGCCGCTCACCACGATCCAGTGTTCGGCGCGGTGGTGATGCATCTGCAGGCTCAGCACCGCACCGGGTTTGACGGTGATGCGCTTGACCTGGTGGCGTTGGCCCATGTCGATGGAATCGTAAGCGCCCCATGGACGATAGACCTTGCGATGCCAGGTGGCCTCGGAACGGCCAGCGGTCTTGATCTGGCTGACGACGTCCTTGACCTCCTGGATGCGGTCGCGGTGGCCGACCAGCACGGCGTCCGGCGTTTCAACGACCACCACATCCTCAAGCCCAACCATGGCGATCAGGCGCGAGCCGTACGCATACGTGTTCTGGCAATCGAGCTGGATCACGTCGCCATGGTGCGCGTTGCCTTGCGCATCCTGGCTGGAAACATCCAGCAGCGAAGACCACGAACCGACGTCGTTCCAGCCCGCGTCCAAGGGCACCACAACCGCATCGGCGGTCTTTTCCATCACGGCATAATCGATTGAATCCGACGGGCTGGCGGCGAAGGCGTCCTTGTCCAGACGGGTGAAATCGGCGTCGCGCTTGCCGTTTTCCCACGCCTTCTGGCACGCATCGGCAATAGCCGGATGGAACTTGCGCAGCTCTTCGAGGTAACGCGACGCACGGAACAGGAACATGCCGCTGTTCCAGTAGTACTCGCCGCTTGCCAGGTAGCTTTGTGCGGTGGCGAGGTCGGGCTTCTCGACGAAGCGCTCGACTGCGCTTGCACCGGTACCGGCGCCGGCCTTGATATAGCCATAGCCGGTTTCGGGCGCAGTCGGCTTGATGCCGAAGGTCACCAGCTTGCCTTGCTCGGCAGCAGTCGCTGCCAAGGTCACTGCCGCCTGGAACGCAGCCTCGTTCTGAATGACGTGGTCGGAAGGCAGCACCAGCAATAGCGGGTCGGCACCGTCGCGGGTCGCTTCCAGCGCTGCAACGGCAATTGCCGGCGCCGTGTTGCGTCCCTTGGGCTCCAGCAGGATGGCCGAAGGCTTCACGCCCAACTGCTGCAACTGCTCGGCGGCCATGAAGCGGTGTTCTTCATTGGCGACCACGATGGGGGCGTGACCTGCGACGGGAGCCGCGCGCAGCCAGGTCGACTGCAGCATGCTCTTGTCGCCGACCAGCGGCAGGAACTGCTTGGGATAGGACTCGCGCGACAGCGGCCACAGGCGCGTGCCGGAGCCGCCGGACAAGATAATGGGTAGGACGTCGCTCATGGGCGGGGGAAACTCCAAAGTGCGTCTATGGGTGGGAGAGGGGTCAATCAGCCGCGCAACAGGTCAGAAATTTCCTGCGTACGCGTTTCCAGCAGTGCGGCATCGCCGCGCGTTTCCACGTTTAGGCGCAGCAGCGGCTCGGTATTGGAGCTCCGCAGGTTGAAACGCCATTGGCCAAAATCGGCGCTGATGCCGTCGGTGTAATCCAGCTCCGGCGACAACGACGCGTAATGCTCCATCACGCGGGCAACGGAGGCCTTGGCATCGGCCACCTTGAAGTTGATCTCGCCGCTGCAGGGGAATTTCTGCATGCGCGCTTCGACCAGATCGGCCAGCGAACGGCCCGACTGCGACACCAGTTCGGCGATCAGCAGCCACGGAATCATGCCGGAGTCTGCGTAGGCGAACTCGCGGAAATAGTGGTGCGCGCTCATCTCGCCGCCGTAGACGGCATTTTCGCTGCGCATCTTTTCCTTGATGAAGGCGTGGCCGCTCTTGCACAGCACCGGAATGCCGCCGGCTTCTTCGACCTGCTCGACCGTGTTCCAGGTCAGGCGCGGGTCGTGCACGACCTTGCCGCCCGGCTGCTTGGCAAGGATGGCCTGTGCCAGCAGGCCGACCAGGTAATAGCCTTCGATGAAGCGGCCGGTGTGATCGAAGAAGAAACAACGGTCGAAGTCGCCGTCCCACGCGATACCGAAATCGGCGCCGTTGTCCTTGACCGCCTTGGCGGTGGCGTCACGGTTTTCCGGCAGCAGCGGGTTCGGAATGCCGTTGGGGAAGTTGCCATCGGGCTCATGGAACACGCGCACGAACTCGAACGGCAGATGCGGCGCAAGCAGGTCGACGATCAGACCGGCGCCGCCATTGCCGGCATTGACCACCAGCTTGAGCGGCTTGAGCGTGCTGCGGTCCACGTAGCTGAGCAGGTGCTCCAGGTACTCGGTCTTGTCGGTGCGGCTCTGCTCACTGGCGGTGGGCTCGCCCGGCGCTGCGGTATCGGCCGCGACCGTGTCGCGGATGGCGAACAGACCGGTGTCCGAGCTGATCGGTCGCGCTTGCTCGCGGACCAGCTTCATCCCGTTGTAGTCCATCGGGTTGTGACTGGCGGTCACCATCACGCCGCCGGCAGCCTTGAGGTAATCGGTCTGGAAATAGACTTCCTCGGTGCCGCACAGGCCGATGTCGATCACTTCACGGCCACTGGCGCGCAGGCCCGCCGAAAGCGCTTCCTGCAGCGCCGGGCTGGCCAGGCGCACGTCGTGGCCCAGGACCACCGGCCCTTGATCCAGCTGCGCCGCCAGCGCCACGCCGATGCGGCGGGCCAAGTCCTCGTTGAGTTCATCCGGCACACGGCCGCGAATGTCGTAGGCCTTGAAGGCGGGTAGCGTCATGGGCAAATCCTGAAGTGGGGGACGCCCGAGTTTAGCGGCTGCGCCGTGTCTTGGGTGTGGCGGAATTGCGACCGGGGACAGGGAACAGTCAGCGGATAGAATGGGCGCTTCACATCAGCGAGGTGAGGGCGGTGATGCGCAGTGACGGACGTGGTGCGGCAAGCGGCAAACGCTATGCCGATGCCAAGGCAGCACTGGACGGGGTACTGGCCAATGGTCAGACCCTGGCGGTGGGCGGCTTTGGGTTGTGTGGAATCCCGGAGGCATTGATTGCAGCCGTGCGCGACAGTGGAATCGGCGGGTTGACCGTGATCTCGAACAACGCCGGCGTCGACGGATTCGGGCTTGGTCAATTATTGGCCACCCGGCAGATCCGCAAGATGATTTCGTCCTACGTGGGCGAAAACAAGGAATTCGAACGCCAATACCTGGCGGGCGAGCTCGAGCTGGAGTTCAATCCGCAAGGCACCCTGGCCGAGCGTTTGCGCGCCGGTGGCGCGGGCATTCCTGCGTTTTACACTGCCACCGGCTACGGCACGATCGTGGCCCAGGGCAAGGAAACGCGCGAATTCGACGGCAAGCATTACGTGCTTGAAACCGCGTTGCAGGCCGACGTGGCGCTGGTCAAGGCATGGCGCGCCGATACCGCCGGCAACCTGGTATTCCGTAAGACCGCGCGCAATTTCAATCCCGCCTGCGCCATGGCTGGACGCGTGTGCATCGCCGAGGTCGAGGACATCGTGGAGCTGGGCGATATCGATCCGGATCAGGTGCATCTGCCCGGCATTTACGTGGACCGCCTGGTGCTCAACGCCACGCCGGAAAAACGCATCGAACAGCGCACCGTGCGCGAAGGACAGCAGTGATGGCCTGGACCAGAGACCAGATGGCCGCACGCGCGGCACGCGAACTGACCGATGGTGCCTACGTCAACCTGGGCATCGGCCTGCCGACGCTGGTCGCCAACCACATCCCCGACGGTGTGGATGTGTGGCTGCAGTCGGAGAACGGCCTGCTTGGCATCGGCCCGTTTCCAAGCGAAGACGAAGTGGATGCAGACCTGATCAATGCAGGCAAGCAGACCGTGACCGCCCGCGCCGGTGCCAGCTATTTCGGCAGCCACGATTCATTCGCGATGATCCGTGGCGGCCACATCGACCTGGCGATTCTCGGCGCAATGCAGGTCACCGACCGTGGCGATCTGGCCAACTGGATGGTGCCCGGCAAGATGGTCAAGGGCATGGGCGGTGCAATGGATCTGGTGGCCGGCGTCAAACGCGTGGTGGTGTTGATGGAGCACGTCGCCAAGGACGGAAGCCATAAGATCTTGCGCCAATGCGACCTGCCACTGACCGGTGTCGGCGTGGTGGACCGCATCATTACCGATCTGGCAGTGTTCGATGTCACTGCAGATGGATTGGTGCTGGTGGAGGCGGCAGACGGAGTGGAGTTGGACGAGTTGCGCCACAAGACGGGCGTTGAATTTGCGACCTGACCGAGGCGATCTACGCAACGGCGAGCGCATGAGCAACTAGCGACACGCAAGGCGCCTCAAGGCGCCTTGCGTGCGTAGCGGTAAGGTCCGGTTGCGGTAGGTTGAGCGATTCCCAACAGCTGTTCGACTGTTGCGACATGATGTCCGCAGTGGCCTACCGCAACAGCCAGGAAGCGCTCGATCGCATGGGCCAATGTCCCATCGATCTGACCTTGCTCGTCTTCAAATTCACTGGGATGCAAGTGCGCATCCAATAACGGACGTAGCGCTTCCAGCTTGACCCAGAACATACTGCCGGACGCGAACATGCTGTGTTCGTTTATTGCGTCCGTGCCTGTGCGGACAGCGAGGTAATCGAGTGCATCGGCATTGCCGCCGATAAAGTCGGTGACGGGTAACAAGTGCTGCGCGGGCGCCGCGAGGCCGAGCAGGGGGTCGTCGGCGAATCCGCGCATGATTGCATCGACGTGCTGCGGCGCGAGCAATGCGGAGAACATTTCGCGCCGCCACGTGTCCCCATCCTCGCGGTGGGTCGATTTTTTCGTGTGCAGCTTCAAAACCACCTGCTCGCCTTCGTCGAGCAATCGATTGGCAACCCGCAGGAAAGGAAGAATATCGCGCCCACGATTTTCGAAGCCTTCCACCTGCGCCTGGACGCCGCGCTGCTGCAGGCGCTGGCGAACCTGCTCGACCATCGTGATATCGGTAGTGATGACGAGCCGCAGCGACAGTCCGCAGTGAGCAATTGCCTCTAGCGCTTCGTCCAGTACGTCGAGGTACCAGGCGTGCAACACCACGCAGACATCGCGCTGATCAGAGCCGGTGGCGGCTCCTGCCGTGTGCAACAGCGCTTGCCGTGTCGCGTGCAGCCATGCGTACCCAAGGCGGGTATCGGGTTCGAGCACAGCGCCCTCGGCCCACTCGTTCCAGGCGTTGATGAACACCAAGCGATGCGCGGGCGGCGTATTCCTTAGACGATCCCGTACGGTACGCATCAGCCAATCGCGATAGCGGCGAGGTGATGCATGCAGATAAATGCGGCCCTTTCCCGAGCGCCGCGGCTCATTGTCCCAGCCAGGGTTTACGCCCGGGTACAAGGTGTACTCGCGCAGGGGGCGCTGTTCCATGTCGCGGGCAAGTTCTCGCCAGTCGAGTACGTCGCCATTGAATTCTGGATTGATCAAGCGCTGTCGGGCAGCCACCGAAGGCGGTGTGCTCATATTTGGCGGGAATTCGACAGCAGCATCGAATCCGATATCGCGCGGGTCGGGCCGTTCGAAACCCTGCACATACGCAAGGTGAATCTCGCCGATTCCGTGGTCGCGGCACCAGCTCCGCCAGCGATCGGCTGTCTGTGCGGGTTCAGGCATCAAATGTGGTCGATACACCAACAGCACCGGCCGCCCTTCGACGCGCAGGTACTTGGGATTTCGCATGTAAGTTGCGACATGCGCGATAAAGGCCAGGTCGTCATCCACATCATGCGCCTGATCGATCAGGATATCGTCGCCGCGGCCATCCCAGCGGCGTGCCCATTTTTCATTGGCCCAGCAAAGACAGAACGGCAGGGTGATCGTGTCATCCTGATGCCATTGGGTGATCGGCATTTCCAGCAAGGTCTTGCCGGCAAACCAATAGAAATAAAAACAGAAGGCGCGAAGGCCATACTCTTGCGCAAGGCGCGCCTGCTCGCGCATGACAAGGGGATTGCGAAGGTCGTAGAAGCCCAGATCCGCCGGGAGTCTGGGGTGCTGATGGCCTTCGAACTGGGGAAGCGCACGGCTGACATTGCGCCATTCGGTGAATCCCTTGCCCCACCATGCATCGTTTTCGGGGATCGGATGAAATTGCGGCAGATAAAACGCGATCAGCTGGGCGGGAAGCGTTTCGGGCAGCGTGGTCGCACTGTATGGGACATATCCAATCGCTGCTTCGTCGCTGCGGACTGTTGGCCGTCGCGAGCTGCCATGGCGCACCCGGCCGCGTGCCGGTTCCGGGACCCAGTCCGCATGTCGATCCAGAAACCAACCGCGCCAGCGGTCGCGCGTTGCGTCGCTCAGCGGTATCGCACGAAATCCTGCGCGCAACAGACCGAACACCGATGTGCGCAGGCGCGACTGCAGCGAGCGACCGGGCGCACTCACAGATTCTGGTAGTTCGGACCAGAACCACCCTCCGGCGTGACCCAGGTGATGATTTCGTACGGGTCCTTGATGTCGCAGGTCTTGCAGTGCACGCAGTTGGCCGCGTTGATCTGCAGACGCTTGCCGGAGGGGCTGGCGGTGTCTGCGACCATTTCGTAGACGTTGGCCGGGCAGAAACGGGTGCAGGGGTTGTCGTATTCGGTCACGCAGCGGGTGGCGCATACATCGGTGTCCAACACCTTCAGATGTACCGGCTGGTCTTCATCGTGCTCGGTGGCGGCGAAATATACGGCTTGCAGGCGATCGCGCGGGGCGAGGTCGCGGGTGACGTAGTCGCGCTTGGGCTGTTCGTACTCGCCGAGCTTGTGCAGCGCCGACCAGTCGGGTTTGTTCTTCAGCGTCCACGGCGAAGCGCCCTTGAGCGCGGTTTCCCAGGCCGCGTTGAGCAGGCCGAACCACAGGCCCTTCTTGAAACCGGGCTTGATGTTGCGGACTTGCTTCAGCTCGGCCATGACCTCGGAGGCGCGCAATTTGGCATCGAAGCCCTGTGGCGCCAGCTGCGATTGCACCAGGTGTTCGGCGGCCAGCATGCCGCTGCGGATCGCCTGGTGGGTGCCCTTGATCTTGGGTACGTTGAGCAGGCCAGCGGTGTCGCCGATGAGCAAGGCGCCGAGCATGTCCACTTTCGGCAGCGATTGCCAACCGCCGCTGACCAGTGCGCGGGCGCCGGCAGACAGAATGCTGCCACCTTCCAGCAGCGGCTTGATCATGGGGTGGTTCTTCCATTGCTGGAAGGCTTCCCACGGTTGGTAGGCCGGGTCGCTGTAGTCCAGCCCGCTCACATAACCGAGCGCGATCTGGTTGTTGTCCAGGTGATAGACGAAGCTGCCGCCGTAGGTGCGGTTGTCGGCTGGCCAGCCAATGGTGTGCACGATCTTGCCGGGCGTGACGCGGCCTTCGGGCACCTGCCACAGCTCCTTGATGCCGATCGAATAGCCTTGCGGGTCGCTGTCGGCGGTGAGGTCGAAGCGCTTGAGCAGCCGCTTGGTCAGGTGGCCACGCGCGCCTTCGGCCAGCACGGTGACCTTGGCGCGGATGTCGATGCCGGCGGTGTAGCCGGGCTTGTGCGTGCCGTCTTTTGCAATACCCATGTCGCCAATGCGCACGCCCACCACCTGGCCGCTGTCGTCGTGCAGCGTTTCGGCGGCGGCGAACCCTGGATAGATTTCCACGCCCAGCGCTTCGGCCTGCGGCGCCAGCCAGGCGCACATCGCGCCCAGGCTGACGATGAAGTTGCCATGGTTGCGCATGCCCGGCGGCACCACCGGGAACTTGCGTGCGCTGTCCTTGCCGAGGAACCAGAATTCGTCGTCGGTGGCCGCCACGCAGATCGGCGGCGGATTGTCGCGCCAGCCTGGCAGCAATGCATCCAGCGGGCCGGGCTCGATCACCGCACCGGACAGGATATGCGCGCCGATGGTGCTGGATTTTTCGATCACGCAGACGCTGATGTTCGGATCGAGCTGCTTGAGCCGGATCGCGAACGACAGCCCGGCCGGACCGGCACCGACGGTGACGACGTCGTATTCCATGACGTCGCGCTCGACCGCCTCTGACGCGTGTGCGCCCACTCCCGCTTCCGACATTGCTCCGCTCCCGTTGGCTCGATGGCTGTTGCGCATTTTCCGGGATTGCATGTGACGGCGGCAAATCGGGTCGATTCATCCGCGCCATGCGGGGCTGCGTGCTAGCGTTTCCGGAATGAAGATTCGGGTGGCATTGCCGGGGGCGGAGATCAACTGGTGGCGTGGTTGGCTGCCGCCCGCGCAGGCCGATGCGCTGATGCAGGCGCTGCTGGCGCAGGCGCACTGGGAGGTGCACCGCATCCGGATGTTCGGACGCATGGTGGATTCGCCGCGCCTGAGCAGCTGGATCGGCGATCCGGAGGCGAGCTATCGCTACTCGGGCACACGGTTCTCGCCACAGCCCTGGCTGGAGGTGCTGCAGCCCGTGCGCATGCGGCTGGAGGACGAAACCGGTCACCGGTTCAACAGCGTGCTGGTCAATCGCTACCGAAGTGGCAGCGATGCGATGGGCTGGCACAGCGACGACGAGCCTGAGCTGGGCGCGCAGCCATTGATTGCCTCGGTGAGCCTGGGTGCGACGCGGCGCTTTGCGTTCAAGCACCGCGACGATGCGGCCCTGAAGCAAATGCTGGAGCTCGGTCACGGCGACCTGTTGCTGATGGGCGGCGACACCCAGCGCCACTACAAACACGCTTTGCCGCGCACCGCCAAGCCGGTCGACGAGCGCATCAATCTGACCTTTCGTCAGATCGCAGTGCGCGTGTCCCAGCCATGAGCGGCTAGCAACTTGCAGCGCGCTCGCCTGGGCAGTGAGCCCGGTGGGCGTGTCGGCCGCAGCTTGCGTGGGCGCAACCAGCAATCCAGGTCAAACGATGAGTGGATCGAGTGCGCGGTTCCCTCACCGCTTGCGTAACACGCCGTGAACCCATCCATGCGGGCTCGATGGCGGTATCCATGCCGCCAACGGTCCCGCAAGCGGCAAGGACACCGCACCAGAAAGTGCATTGATGACGTGATTGAAGAGCGAGGACGCCCCGCCCAGACAGTCGACTGGCTGCTGTGTTGAAGAACGAGCAGACCGCGTCGAGAAGCCGCTAGCTGCTTCTTTGAAAGCTGTGCGCACCGACCATCTCAACTGGTCCTTGCCCGCCTAGCCTCGCCTAACCCTTGGCGGCGTGGATGCCGCCAGGAAGCATGCAGGGACGTACTTGCAGCGTGTCTCGCGATGGTGGGCGGGTAAGCGCCCTGCAGCCACGGCACAGATCAGCCGCTCTGCAGGAGACCGGCGTGACGTCGCCTGTCAGCCGCTTCAAGCCTGTCGCTTGCGCTTACAACGAACGCGGCAAGTTCTGGCTGTCCTGTTGCCCGGCGGTTAGCGTCCAGCCGACCAGCTCGGTGGTGACCTGGGTCAGCGCCTGCTCGAAAGCCACCGCGACTGCGGCGGTATCGGTGCCGGTGGACAGGCGCGCGACCAGGAAGGTGCGCGAGGCGACCACGCGTTGGTCGGTCGAATGCAGCAGTTTGGCGTTGAGCTCGATCGTGGCCGAGGGCAGCGACTGGCCGGCGTAATCGGATTCGAAGCGGCGCAGGTCGATCGCCAGCTTGTAGTCCGAGCGGATGCCGGTGCCGATATGGGCCACCGCGGCAATCTTGCCGGAGTCTTCGAACGCGCGCACCACGCTGTCTTCCAGCATGTCGGTGGCTGGCTGTGCCCAGCCAGCGCCGTGGTAGACCTGCAGTTCGCCAGGGGTCGGGCGCACATTGATGCGCGGGCTGTCGATGACGCGTGCGGCGCTGGGCTTGGCCACCACCAGCTGCCAGGTCACCTGTGGCCAGTTGGGATTGGGCGTCACGCGCACCGTCGGGGCGTAGATGGTGGCAGGCTTCTGGTCGCCGCCGGTCAGCACCGAGCAGCCGCCCAGCGCCAGCAACGAGGCGCACAGCAGGGGACGCAACACACGCATGGCAGTCATTTCGGTTCGAACTCCTTGGGTGCGTCGCGGCCGAGCAGGTAGCGCGCAGGGTTGTTGTCCAGTTTGTCGCTGACCCGGCGCAGGTCACGGATCAGGCCGCGCAATTCGGTCAGTGTGGGGCCGAGCTGGCCCAGCCCATCGTTGGCAAAACTATTGATGGCCGCGCGGTTCTCGCCAAGGATGTTGTCGGCATTGCCGGCGGCCGAATCCAGCTTGACCAGGGTGGCATCGAGTTTTTCCAGGATGCCCGGCAGCTGCTGTACCAGGTTCTGGTCCAGCCGCTTGATGGTGCCGTTGGTGGTGGTCAGGGTGGTGTCCAGATTGCGCGCGGCGTCGCGCGCGCTGACGATCAGTGCCTGCATGCCTTCGTCGCGATCGGCGATGCCACCGCTGATCTTCTCCAGGTTCTGCAGCGTGGCCGAAATGCTGGCCACATTCTTGTCCGAGAGCATCTGGTCCATGCGCTCGACGATGCGATTGGCGGTGTCGGTGATGTTCTGCAGCGCCGACGGGGTGGTCTGGATGATCGGCGCGTCGCTCTTGTCGATGCTGGTCAGCGCCGGCGCTTCGGGCGTGCCGCCGGAGAGCTGGATGATCGACGGGCCGGTCAGACTGGTGATCGCCAGCTTGGCGCGGGTGTCGCTCTTGATCGGCGTGGTGGAGTTGACGCGCACATGCGCGACCACCTGCCGCGGGTCGTTCGGCGCCAGGGTCAGCTCGGTGATCGAGCCGACCGCGATGCCGTTGTACTGCACCGGGCTGCCGACCGACAGGCCGGTCACTGCCTCGCGGAACACCACCCGGTATTGCTGCCAGGTGCGGTCGGAGGAGTACTTGGCGGCCCATAGCCCGAACAGCAGCAGGGCCAGGCCGGCCACGATGGTGAAGGCGCCGATCAGGACGTAATTGGCTTTGGTTTCCATGCTCAGGCGGTCTCGGTGGAGTCGGTCTTGGC
>JAAIGE0100475519.1_pt1 | contig 46694 bp, 77 predicted proteins | sample 6487951 | NCBI WGS metagenome assembly JAAIGE01 (sample SAMN13974128, study PRJNA590717) | phyllosphere metagenome | biome: tomato field; feature: multiple bacterial spot infested tomato fields; material: tomato leaves; isolation source: leaves from tomato fields | host: Solanum lycopersicum ...
AACGGTTTACGCAACGGAACTGGATGGGAATTGGAGAGCACAGAGACCTGAAGCCTTCGTCCGAATATCTCTACATGGTCATCGCGTCTTCGGTCGGTGCCTATTGGAAGGGCGGCGCGCGTGCGGTGTCGATCTGGGTCAGCCAGGATTACACCCGTGCCGCCCCCGGCGGCACCGGCGAGGCGAAGTGCGGCGGCAATTACGCCGCCAGCCTGCTCGCCCAGTCCGAGGCGATCCGGCAGGGCTGCGACCAGGTCGTCTTCCTCGACGCGGTCGAGCGCCGCTGGGTCGAGGAACTGGGAGGCATGAACGTGTTCTTCGTGTTCGACGACGGTTCGCTGGTGACGCCGCCGCTGACCGGCACGATCCTGCCCGGCATCACCCGCGATTCGATCCTGACCATCGCCCGCGCGCAAGGCCTGACGGTCCGCGAGGAACCCTATGCCATCGACCAGTGGCGCGCCGACGCCGCCAGCGGTCGCCTGGTCGAGGCCTTCGCCTGCGGCACCGCCGCCGTCGTCACCCCGATCGGCAGCGTCGCCGAGCCCGCTGGCCGCTTCACCATCGGCAGTGGCGGCCCGGGCCAACTGACCACGCGCCTTCGCGAACAGCTGGTCGCGATCCAGCGCGGCCAAGCCTCCGACCCGCACGGCTGGATGCGCCGCCTGGGCTGATCTTTTCGAAGGAATAAGGGCTTTTCAAGAACGGCGCGCCGGGTATAAGGCGCGCCTCTCCACTGGGGCGTCGCCAAGCGGTAAGGCAACGGTTTTTGGTACCGTCATACGCAGGTTCGAATCCTGCCGCCCCAGCCAAGCTTTTCCAAGGGCTTGGCCGCAGGCGGGGCAGTTATCCACAGCCTGTTCCGCACTTCATTCCGCAATTTAGTTTGTAGCGAACCCGATTCGCGGGTGGCGCGCTGATGTCGCTACTCATAAACCCATGGGACGAGCTGTTCCTATGCCGATGCTGCGCGGATAAGCTGGCGCAGATTGAGCGCGACCGCGATGCTGAGCAGCCGCGCCCGCCCATCCCGAGCCGAATGCGGTCTGACCGTCTCGTCTATTTCATCGGCGGGGACACGGGGCCGATCAAGATCGGCAGCTCTGGTAATCCAAAATCGCGCCTCATCGGTATCCAGACAGGTAGCTTCCAGCAGCTGCGCATCTTGGCGGTCTGCCCTGGTGGGACTGAGCAAGAGCGTGCCTATCACCATCGTTATGCGGACCAGCGTCTCCAAGGCGAGTGGTTCGCACGCACCCCGACGCTTGAGGCTGAAATCGCCTCCCTCTCCCGCCTCAACAAGGAGCAAGCAGCATGAGCCGCGCCAGCATTGCGCCAAAGCCGTCCGATGAGGAAATTCTGTCTGTCCTCGCAGCGTGTGGCGGTCGAACCATGACTTATGTCCTCGGCAATGTCCTACGCTCCGCGCCCGGTACATTCACAACCGGCAAGCACAAGCGTGCCTATAAGGGGATCAGCACTGCGTTCATTCGACGTCGCATGCTTGCCTTGGAAAAGGCGGGCAAAGTTCGTCGGGCGCCCACTAGCTATGCCGTCATGATTTGCTGGGAGATCGCAGCATGACCGACCTGACCGAGCGGCTGCGGAAGTGCCCGTTCTGCGGCGGAGATGCGACGATAGACGTACCTCACCTGCCAATGCTGGCTGACTGCGCTGACGTGGTAGTGCGCTGTCAAAATTGTGATGCGCAGGGGCAGCCGGTTCTATTCGACCAGACGGTGCATGGCGAGGACGACCTTGACGCGCTTCGGCAGGAGGCTGCGGAGTATTGGAATAAGCGGGCCACCCTCGAAACCCTCACGCAGGAGGTCGAGCGGTTACGCGGGCTGCTGATCGATCCCGGTGATCCTGCATGGGAGGATGCACGGGCTGTCCTAGCAGCAGAGTTGCGCAAAGCTGACATGGCAGATCATGCGGACGATGTTGTGGCTGGTCGCAGCCTGCATGTCCCCTCGTGGATCGCGTTGAACCTGATCGCCCATTCCCGGAAGTCCCTCACGCAGGAAAACGCGCGGCTGACCAAGCACCTCAATGAGATTGGCTTGGCTGCGCAGGTGAGCGCGGCGCTGTGCGATCCTGAGGATGCCGAGCCGTTCCAAATGATCGCGGATCGCGCCCGCAAAGCCCTCGGAGGCGGGGATGATGCCAACTGACGAAGAACTTCTGCGACGGGCAGCTAAGCGGGCCATTCCGGTAAAGCGCCCATTGACCGGCATTCCGCGCTGGAAATCTGTGTCCGACACATTCCTGCTCGGCAGCACGTACTCATATGACCTGTGCGTGCGCCTTGGCATTGACCCAGAAGAGAGGGTGCGGCGATGACCAACACCGACGCGAAGAGCATGCGGGAGGCGGGTGGCGAGAAGCCATATTACTGGCATTGGCGCATCATGCAGGACGTTGGTGACGAGCGCATGGCCGTTGCAAGCGGCTTCTGTCTGGATCGCAATACCATGCTCCGTGAGATGAGCCATTACGCGGCGCTGTATGTCGAGGATGGCCCGATCGAACTTCAAACCCGAGCGGGCAAGAACCGTTGGCGGAGGCATAACCCATGACCGACACCACCGAAATCGCGCGCGTCGCGGCTGGGCTGACGAGTTGCAGCTGGACCGCGATCTCTGAGGGGGTGTCCGGCTTTATGTCGGGCACCCTATCAGTCCGTGACCACATACTGCGGGAGAAGAGCGGTGGGTGAGGTGAACGAATGCGACACCGTGCAAGCACAAGAGATGCTGTCGAGCGTCTTTGGCGCTGAATACGCCCGGTCGGAAACGAATGTGCTGGCTGTAGCCCGGTTTATGGCTACCCACCGCCAAGCAGTCGAGAAGGCGACGCGGGAGCGGGATGCGGCGTATATCGAAGGCAAAGGTGGCGTGATCCCCGGCGCTACGGTGTTCGTCTCGGTTATCACCGGAGACAGAATGCCGTGCATGAGCGGTGATGCTCGCGACAAACTGAGCCCTCACAAGCGCCGCCAGTTTGACGATGCAACCCGCGACCTCGCCACCGCCATCAGGAGCCAAGGCCATGAATAAGCTGCTTGCGCTCGCGGATCGCGTGGAAAAGCTCACCGGGCCGTCACGCCAGATTGACGGTGAGATTTACGCCACATTATCCGGCTTGGATTTTCCGGCCGGTGACAATGAAAAAGGACGCATCACCCGTCAGGTTCGGATGGACTGTGCCAAATTCTATACCGGTTGTATGGATGCTGCCCGCTCGCTGGTGCCGGAAGGGTGGTTCACCAAATTAGCCATGGAAGACCGGCATTCTCATTCATGGCGATGGGATTTGCGAGGTGGATTTGGGTATGAGGTGAGTGCCCGAGCGGCCATTCCATCTCTGGCTATAACTGTTTCCGCCCTCCGCGCCCGCGCGCATGGGGGAGGGGAGGGGTGATGCGCCTTCGCTGGTGGTGCATCCGGCAATGGACCTACCTGACGTGGCATCCCAATCGCCACGCATCCTCCAATTACCGAGCATTGATTGCAGCTGCCGTTCGACGCGCCAGACTGCGTATGGAAAGGAAGACGCATGACCGATAACCCGCTGGTTGAGGCCATGAAGGTGGCGGCCCTTACGTCGCTTGCGTATCACGGTCCCTTATCAGACGTTCAGGAGCTTCTTGTGCGAGGCGATGGACGGGGAGTTACCGGCCCAGGCGCGATAGACAAGATGATGAACGCCGCCCTCCGCGCGATCGAGGACGCGGGGTGGAAGGTGGTGAAGAAGGAGGAAGGGTGATGCCGCATCCATTTGATCCGCGAGCGCCTGGTGTGGTCATCCCTGAAGACATGGTGCCTTGGCCAGGCGGACCGGAGGGGCCAGATGATTATGACGGAAATGGCGTGCTGATGGCGGACGGCGGCTGGGGCTACGGGAACGATCTTCCCGGCTCATGGTCCAGACTAGGCCATCAACTGTCGAGGAAAATACGTGGCCCGATAATCGCCTATCGCAGAACGAAGCCTGGGGAGCGTACGGGCAAACAAAAAGCGGTGGCCAAGCGAGATGCTGCGGTGCGGGCTGTCGTAGTCGCTATGCTTTTGGGTGTTCGCTGATCGTGACGTATCACCCCCACTGCCGCTCCCACTCGTGCAGACTAGCGGCCCGCTCAAGCCTACCAACACGCTCGATTGACCGGAACATGCGCTCTTCCGCAGGTGTGGGAGGCTTGCGCTTCCCCTGCGATCTGAGCGCGTGGAAATACGCCGCGATAAGCTGTTCCGATTCGCTCGACATAGCCGAACGGAAGCAGAACGGGGGCTTGTAGGAAAGGGTGAGGGTGACACCGTAGCGCCACCCTCTGCAAAGCCCGATCCTTGCGGAGAGCGGGAGCGGCTAAACATGTATGGTAGCATACATGCTAACGCCAGCTATTCCACCGGCTTAGCGGTTGCTGCGACGATGATCGGGGCCACCTTCGCAGCGGCCCGCCCGACAGGACCTCCGAGAAGCACAGCAGCAGCGATAACCTTCGTCGGGTTCTCCTTCACCACGCGGACGATGGATTTCAGTGTTTTGCCGAGGTTCAGTTTCATTTCGGTTGCTCCGTGTCGGTTGGCTTGTCAGCGGGCGGGTTCTTCGGGCGGAAGGTGCCCAGAACACCGATAAGGCCGGTCATGATGGCAAGGTCGGCGGGCTTGCCGGTAAAGGCACCGAGCGCGGACAGGATCACCAAGGCTACGATGATTGCGAGGAAGGCGATCAGGTTTTCGCGGTCGGTCATGCCGCCAACCCCACCCGATTAGCCAGCCAACCGAACACGAAGTCCTCATTGGCGCTACGCTGGCGCGCAAGCTCAAGATATCGCGCGCCCTGCGACGAGTTCAGGCCCTTCAGCAGCACGTCCTCAGCCGGCTGCCGACCACGCACGGCGATCAGCCGACCGAGCGCACCGACAGTGGCCGGGCCGATCGCGCCATCCTCGACCACATCGGCATAGTCGCGCCCTTGCCTGTTTAGCGCGTTGAGCCATTGCTGGAGCCAGCGCCGCGGCCAAGTGTCGCCCATGTTGACGCCCGTATCGAAAAGCTCTTCAGCGACGCGTGGGCTAATCTCCGCGACCTTGGCGAACCCAGGCTTCACAAAATACTGCTCGCGGTAGATTCGAACGGCCTCGGAGCGCGGCATGGATTTCATGGAGCCGTTGTAGCCATTGGCGCGGGCGACGGCTGCCGTGATGCCCCACATCGTCTCACCGCCAGCGTCGGACGGGTGGTTGCTGTAGCCCCCCTCCTTGCCGATCGTCGCATCAATAATCTGGTCTACGGTCATCGCCTCCACTCCTTGGCCTGGCGGATCATGGCTTCATTGGCCTTCTGGTGGCGACGATCGCGCCAAGTTCGGCCTGCGAGAAATAGGACTGCACCCAGCGTCAGGATCGAAGTCGCCCACCCGCTGAAAGGATTGTCGTGCTGCGACACGATGATCGGGATCGTGATGAACGACCCGCCGCCCATCATACCTAGGCCAGCGCGTTCCATGGCGATCATGTGCTCGCGGAATTGCGACAGCTTGTAGACCGCGATGACGGTCACCAGCAGGCGCAGCAGCACGTTGAGATAGTCGAAGACGGTCACGACTTTTCTCCCATGCCTGCCAGCGCCTTCACCTTCTGCAAGACAAGCGGCATCAGAACATTCCAGCCAGTGCCCCCCATGTAGACCATTGCATTTTGGGCGCGCTGGTTCGCCTCATCGATACCGATCCAATCCTTGGCGACCCAAGGCATGACGAAGACCGCGAACGCCGCGCCGACGAACAGCGTGAAGCAGATGTCGGGCCAGGACATCTCCTTGTATTTCATGGCCGCCAAGGCGCTCACCGAACCGGCAATTGCTGACATGGCGAACCAGACATGCTTGACATCAATCGGCTCGATCACGCCTTCGCTCCAGCACGTGCCCAGGCAGCACGGCCCAGACGATGAAACCGACGAAGGCGGCCCCACAGACCCAACAAGCGATCACCACAGCCATTTCCTCCAAGCGTCGATAGTGCGAGCAGTGCCAGCAGCTGTATGACGAGGGAGGCGTCCAGCATCGGCTTATAATCGAGATATTCGAGGCCGTTGGCCCACGCGACCGACAGCATGGTCAGCTGCGCGAACCACAGGCCCCAGATTAGAGGCGACCACCACATGAGGCGGCAGCGGATGCCGACCGCGATCATGCAGAGCAGGTCAGCCAACGCCCACATGTCCTCGTGGCGGACCGGAATGGCCCAGCCCATCGCCTTGCCTGAGCCATAGACAAGGAAGGCCGGGGACAGCGGCGCGTAGATCCAATACGAGGCGAACAGCAGCCAGTTGATGCCGACTGCTACGCCCGCGAACCGCAGTTCCTCGCGCTCTTCACGCGCCAGGCAGGCAGCCGTGATGACCGCCGCGCAGGATACACCAAAGAGCGCGAGGACCAGCATTAGCCGGGCTTGCCGGGCTGCGTCGGGTTGGTCGTCCCGCCACCGCCGCTTTCACCATCAGGCGGCACGGTGGGCTCTTCATCACCATTTCGAGCCACGCCACCCTGGATCAGCTCGTCCAGCTTCTCCGCGTCGTCCTGCGGCGCCTTATGCTCCGCCTGAATGGGGGCTTCCTGCATCACTTTACTCCTGACCGGGTAGCGCCGGTCGCGCATTAGGGATGGCCGATGACGTTGCCGTCGCGAAGAAATCATCAAAACGTGCTTGAATTGATACGGTTGAGCGTGAACCGCCCTGACGGGTCGATAACATGGTTGATTGCCATGTCTGCGCCGCTGTCTTGAAATACGGTTGCGGTAAGTACGTCGCCTTTGCTGATCGGCACCAATGACCGGCCTGCGGTTGCGCATACACCCCTTGTCGGCGCAGACGCCTGCGAAGATAACGCAAATATATTTGCGACGTCGCTGCCATTCTTGTAGACCACGATTTGTCGCGTTCCAACGGCATTTGCAGGGAAAAAGATTGGCAGTGCGAAATCGTACATACCACTCGCCTGACAAATTATCCTCGTTTTTCCTGTTTCAGGCTCGGCCGTATCAAACAGGAAATTATCATACCGCGAACCAGAATTCCATTTCAGCATGGTTTCTGCGTTGTTGGCTGCATTCAATGGCCTTGCTGCAAAAGCGGAAAACTGCCCTGCCAAAGCGACGGACCCTATCTGGTAGGCGCTAACATTCTTGCCACCCGTCATCGAAAACGTTGTCACGGTACCGACGCCGCCTAGTACCGCATGATAGCCCAACGTCGCGTGGAGGCTATTGCCGGGATCATAAACGTCTACGTCAGTGCGCTGCCACTGTGTTGAGGGAGTATCCTGTCCAGCACCGACCCGCTCAATCCGGATCTGCGACAAGTCGGCAAAATGCGGTGCGTTCAAGTTGCCATAGACTGGCCAATGACAACGCTGGATAGCACAATCAATAACTTTAGACGCGTGGTTAGCGACTTGATATTCCAGGCCGATATAGCAACCAGCAAAGTTACTCTTGGTCGTGATTTGATGCTCATTAACCGTGCTGCCAACGAAAAACCCAGTCGCAAGAAAATCGGTAACCGTAAGGTAAGCGGCGTTGTTGATTTGCGGCGTTCGCAATGCTTTTGTGTTGTAAGCCGGCTGAGACGCAACGACGTTATAAACGCCAGTCGTGACGTTCACCCGTTCGACCACGAGGTTGGATGCATTGCGTGCGTCAATGCCGTCGCATCGCGGGTTGTCATAGGTGCGGATTTCGAGGTCGCTTACCTCCAGCATTCCGATCGAAAACGGGTCATAATTGCCGCCCGATGCTACCGGGACGCGGATTGCGGCTCCGCTTTGCGCCTGACACGCGATGATAGTGCCGTCGTCGCTGAGCGGGAAAGGCTGGCCATTCGATTGGTTAATTGTCCCGAACACCGGCGTTGGACGGCAGTGACCCCGCAGTGCAATCGCCTTCACGAAATTGCTACCGCCATTCGATACAGGGGTAATTATCTCACCTAGACAAACATATATGCCCCGGCGCAAACGGACGTTGGGAATGCCCGCATCATAGGCGTAGGCGATTGCCGCGTTGATCGCCGCTGTATTGTCTGTCCCTGTGTATTGGTTGATAGCGCCTAATGAACCCGTGCGAACGCCATCAGGCTTAGCGCCAAAATCGTCAGCCCAAATGCCCATGTCGTGGCGAAGGCCGGAAGGTCGAAATTTCTGGCCAGCTGCATCGGCCCGCACCAGCGGCCCCGAAGCGAAATTGTCTCGCGTGAACTCCCGCCCTGCGCCACCATCGCCGGTAGCGGTATTGCCGGAAACCTTGATGATGTCCGTCCCTGTCGGCACGGTCACTGCTGCAATATTAGATACGCGGCCAACGGAGGAGCCATCGGTTCCCGGCTCCCCTTTGAAAAGTTCTTGATCGGCAACGCCAAAGGCGCCGTCATCATAGACCACGACACCCCTACCGCCCCCGATTTGCTCGGATACTTGCCCGAAAGCTTCCGCCGCCTGCTGGATCGCTTGAGAGCTGTCTAGGACCTGTTGTGCGCGATCTGCCGATAGATTCGCGCGAACCTCGGCTTTGACCGCTTGGTCTCGGGCGTCTTCAGAGGCCGAGAGAGCACCCTGCGCGCTATCGCGTGCGAGCTTGGCGTCTTCTGCGATCGGGGCGACCAGTGCCGCTGCTGCGTCCAGATTTGTCCCGGCGAGCGCTGCCGCAGCGACGCCCCTCTGAAGTTCAGCTACCGCAGCAAGCAATCCCTCACGAGACGGCTTCATCGCCGGGTTCGGTGGGTTGCCAAACAATGCCTCTTTGGCAATTTGAACTGCGCTCACGCTGCCATCCTTGAAATATTTGTTCAAGGTATAGCGACGATCGCAATAATATACAAGTTTTGCGCAACAAATGGAAAGCTTATGGGGTGTCAGGCATCCGCTTTGCTGCTGACATTTGGCGCCCCTCAGTCATGGCAAGCGGGACGGACTGCGGTTGGCCTTCGGGCGGGTATGTCTGGTCCGCGCTAGCATCACTGCCAAGCATCGGCGTGAGCCTCCCGCCCTCATGGACAAGCGCACCGGCTACGGGATTGGCGACGGCACTCACGTCACGGTGGCGCTGGCGGGACCGGTCGGGGCAGCGTCAAGCGCGTTGCCGTCCGTCGCGACCACCCAATACTTGTACGCGCCAGCCGTTACCGTATCTGTGATCGACTGGACCTGACCGACGCCGCCCGCATAACTGTCAACGATCTTGGTCGCGGCAGCGAAGTCAACTGTCGTGCCGCGATACACATCGGTCGAGAAGAACCGAAGGTCGTTCGGGTTCTTCCACGTCACAGTAGCCTGTCCCACGCCACCTTGCGCGGTCAGATTGGTCGAGGGCGGGAGCACCGCTGTGGTTGAGACGGTCGCGTATTCATAGGCCGGGCCACGACCCGACGTGACGACGTAGCGGTAGCGGATCGTGTATTCCATGCCGTCGAGCAAAAGCCCACTGATCGCGGTGTTCTGGTTGATCGTCATCGGCATCCAAGGGTCATTGTCCCCACCCGTGATGTCAGAGGTCAGGATGTACTCAGCCACATAGGTCGCGTCGTCGCGAGGCGCTGGCGGGAAATCGATCCGGATCGTGCCGTCTTGAAGGTAGACGTTCTCGCCTGTGATCGCTGGGAAGCTAATAGCGCCGCCATATCCGTCGACAACCGGCTTGGGCTGTTCTTCGCCAGGCAAAAGCGTCCAGCGGCTTGGCGTTATTGGAACGGCCCCAAAGCCGGTGAAAATGCCCGCCGCGTCTAGTTCGACCGGCGTGGCGATCTCGTAATTACCTGCGAAGGTATTGTCGTAGTTCAAATTTATGATGCGCTCCTGCCGGCATTTCAGGCCGCGCAGGTTGACGGTGGGGACGATCTTATGTCGTGGCTGCGAGCGCAGGCCGATTCCCTTGGCCAAGCGCATCGCCTGGTTGTGGTTCTGGCAGGCCTGGATATCGACCGTCAGGAATTTCGGGGTGACGAGCGGATCGTAGTAGAGCGGGTTAAGCCAAGCAGCGGACGGCTGCACCGTGTAGTTGGCGGAGGGCTCGGTATAGCGGACGATCACGCCGTGAGTCTGGCTTTCCCCGTCTTGGGCTTCCTGCGTCTGCATGCCCATGATGTCGCGATTGCGCGACAGTGATACCGTGGGGGCCTTCCAGTGCCCCACCTCGACATAGGACCGGCCCTGCTCGTCGAAGAAAATGAAGCCATCGCAGGCCAGCAGGATTTCGCGCTCGGCATCGCCCCGCCGCTTGCTGTCGACGATGGAAAGCGCCGCCTGGTAGCGCGGCTGGTCGCCTTCGATGCCTGTCACGACCTGATCGCAGATGTCCGCCTGCTCAGCGATCTTCTGCCAGTTGATGCTGCTTTCAGGCTTATTGCGCCCGAACGGGTGGGTCCGGAACCACGCCCACAGCAGCGCTGCGTTCTTTGTGGGCTTGTAGGTCGAGCGGTTGCCCAGCGTCTGACTGGTGTCGCGTGGGTCATAGGCTGCTGACCACATGCCGAGCGTGCTGACGGCAGGTTCACCAAGTCCGAATGGGCCACGCCAGCGGTAAATCTTGAACCGATGCTCAATCTCCAGCGCATCTATGCACACGACGCTGTACGTTGTGCCGACCAGTTTATGATCCTGCGTCCAGAGCGATCCCATGGCGGCGTCAAATTCTGCAACCCGGCCCGGCGTAGGATTGGATGGCGTATAAGTGCGCGTCCAGATACGGATATAGCTCTTGCCCTGACCGTCAGCCGTCGCAGGGTCCTTGTCCTTGTTCGTCTGAAGCCGGAACTCCTTCTGCGCCACATAGCCGTCGCTGCCGATCGTCACCGGTTCGTCGTCGAGGAAATAGCTATAGGGTGCGTGCAGCATCTCGTCACTGTGGACGATGATGTACCAGAACCGGCCCTGCGCATCGAACTCACCGAATAGCGCGCCGCCACCTGAGCGGGCGTACCCGGCGTTCAGCCAGCGCTCGGGCTCGGGGATGCGGACGTTGACTTTTGCGGACTCTTGGTCCGGGGCTTGTCGAGAACCGCCCATGAGAGCCAACGAAATAAGCGCCGTTCCTGCCGCAATGATGGTTGCACCTATCAGGCTACCCAGAAAGCCTTTGGCGAGTGCGGCACCAATGCCGGGTGCAAAATAGGTGAGGGCGGCAATAGCGACGAGCCCTACGATCTTTTTAACGGCTGCCATGCCAAGCTCCCCGGTATTTCACATGGCGCAGCGTCCATTCGATCACGCCCCGCTGCATGCGCATGGCGACGGCATCGCCCGTGCATAACCCGCCGATCGTGCAGATTTCCTCGTCATCAAGGTACAGCACTTCGAGCACGTCACCGCGCGATGGCGGCCCGTGCAGCACTCGCGCGCCCGCAAGCGCCATGAGGCCGGAAACGCCGCCATGATCCAGCATCTGGGCTAGGGCGCCCTCATGAGTGTCGTACCGGCCGATGAACTGATGTGTCACGTCGAGATGGCCGGTGCGCGCGAGATAGCGACCGATCGACAACATGCAGTCGGTCTGGCCATAGGCAAAAGCGCTGCGCCGCCAATCTTGTAACGTCTGGTCAACGATATCCATTATGGCACCTGATAGGTTCGGTTGGCGAGCAAGGCCAAGAACTCAGACCCGCGATCTAGCGAGACGCCAAGCTGAGCGGCCCGACGCTTCTGCATCGTGTCGGCATAGGTGCGGCCTGGCTCGTCGGAGCGTCCGTTGTTGTCGTCTTTTGCTAGGATCGTGGCGGTATAGGTCTTGGTAATGACCCCGCTGCTTGATCGCGCAATGTCCTCCGAGAACTTCGGGCTGAACATGCTGAGATGCTTATGAAATGACAGTGGGGTTCCCGGCCGCATGCCTTCGCCCTCGACGAACAATACGAGATGGCAGGTCAGCCCACGTCCGTAGACCTTGGACTGGTCAGCCTTAAGCGCGTCGTAAAGAGCGAGTGTGTCTTCGCCAGGAATCGACGGAATCGTCAGCGAAAACGAGTAGGTCGGACTTGTCCCGTCGCGCCCATCTTGGAGCGGAGGGGCTTTATGGATGTTGGCGCCGTTTGGAGCAATCGTGCCGAGCCATTCATGGCCTTCACTATCAATGAACGACCCCTGCCCATCCCATAGCCGGATCGGATCGTCCTTGAAGTCGTAGAACCAGCACTTACGGACCATGGCGACGATATCTGTGATGCCGTCATCGCCACCCAGGATCGCGTCTATCTGGTCATAAAAGGCGCTCATGCCCCGGTATATCACGCAATATTATTGCACGCGAATGGAATTATGATGCAAAAAGGGCGGCGCTAAAGCCGCCCAATAGGGTTATGCGATGCCGCGTACCGGCTCGGAGAATTTAGCCTCCAGCAAGCCAACGACACGGCCCATGATGCGCTCGCTTAGCGCCTCGGATTTATAGCCGAAGTCGCACCAGCGCGAGACTGGCGCACCGTTCGCCATAGCCTCCTTTACCATCTCCGGTTGCGAAAGCGGGCCTACACACCAGCCGTTGACACCGGCCGTCTCGAATGTCTCGTTGACGCCGTAGTGCCCTGGCGACGACTTCCAATCCATCAGGAACAGTTCGCCAGAACACGGCTCATGGTCGGTCGGATCAACAATGACGAAATCGCCAGCGCGGAGGTGAGGGGCATTGCGATCGTCCATGACAGGGTAAGCCGCCAGTCCAGCCGGGAGACGGTCGTATACGATGAAAGAACGCAGACCGGGTTGCTGTGGGGTAGAGGTCATCGCACCACCTCCATCCCGGCACGCTGCTTACGCTTGCGGCGCTCCATTTCCTCGAACCGCGCCTGAGACTGCCCGAGGCGGCAGATAGTGTTCCATGCGCTGACATGTGCCGGATTGGTGCGATCGAACACCGGAACGCCGGGGTCGAATGCCGGGAGAGCGTTGGATTCCGGGCGCGAAAAGGGTATGACGTTAGAAGCCATGACGGGGTCCTTTCCCGTTGAGGGTTAGGAACGGCGCTGGGATTGCCCTCCCGGCGCCGTTCTGCATTCAGGCGGGAATGAAGAACTCACCCTGCGGCGACGGTGCAAACATCGCGGGGACCGTGGGCAGGCCCATCTTCATCCACATCTGCCGTGCCGCCAGCTTGCCGAAGCTGTACCGCGTCTCACGCACTGCACTGATCCCGTCCGGCAGGCTCGGGGTCATGTCGATTGAGGGAGCGATATACGATCCCGTCTTGCGAATGGAGGGGACCACTTCCCCGGTAACCCAGCGAGTGAAGCGGTATGCAACGGTCCCCGGTTTGATCGCATCGTCACTACGCATGACGATCAGATACAGACCGGACTCGTTCACGATGATGGCATCCGAACCAAAGCCTAACTTAAACTTAGACTTCTGATCATCAGCCAAATGGCGGGACGCCGCTGACGGATTCTGAAGGTCGAGCGCCTTGCACACGTCCGTCAAGACGAACCATGGTTCACCGTCCTGCTCAACGACACGGATGGACTGGCTATCGAACGAAAACGGGATTATATGCGTCATGTGACAATCCTTGCATTGGGTTGGACAGGCGTCAGCTCGGTTCTCAGGCCGTGTGAGCTGACGCCGCTTTCTGCCGCTCGCGAAGAGCGAAGACGATTTCACCATTCAACGAACGCTCATTGTGCGCGGCGCTCTCGCGGATGAATTCCTTGAGGTCCGGCGGAATGCGGATTCTGAGGTAAGACGGCTCATGGCCCATAATGATTCTCCGTGGCACCATATCGGTGACAATCTGTGACATATGTGTCCCGTCACAGGTTGTCAACGATATTCCATTGGGCTGGATATTTCCCTCGTTGATCGTTACCGAGGCGGCATGGGACGCAAGCCATCCGAACTTCCCCGAGTAACATTCCGATTTCCCGACGAACTGCGCGATCTAATCGAGCGCGCGGCGGAGGCGAATAACCGGAGTGTCAACGCCGAGGTCATTGCGCGCCTAGAAGCCTCGTTTGGGCAGCTTGAGAAGCCATTCAACGAGGCCCAAGAGGCCGTCGTCGTTCAAATGGTGAAGGATTACGGCGACCGGAAGTGGGGCGATATCCAAGCCAAAATGAAGGCGCTAGAGGCTAAGTATGAAGAGCTTTTTGACGGTAAACCGCCACCCCCTGGGTGGGTCCCAGGTGACCCCGTTCCCTAACCGCTTCCCCACGGCTGCGGGATGGGGTGGACGATCAGCGAATGGTGGTTCATCACCGGCGTGATGATTGAGGGGAATTCGATGAAGGCGTTAGTCGCAATTGGTGCAGTGCTTTTGGCTGGATGCGCATCTACGCAAGATGTTCTGCATAAAGAGGCGGACAATGTTTTCCACTCGCCTAAGCCTGTCGATCAGGTCGTTCAGTGCATAGCCGACCGAAACAATGCCAAGGTTCGAGAGGCGGCAGACGGGGCCAAGTTCGTACAGATCAAAAATGGATGGCAGGGTATAACGCTGCTCTTTCAAGTATACCCCGAAGGCACAGGCAGCCGCATCGAAATGAAAAAATTCTACCCTGGCGGGATCGCCGCGCATAAGAAGTGCTACTAAACCACCGCCTCTTGCAGCACGATGTTGCCCGGCTTCACCCGCCCCATGTTGTTGTAGGCGGCGCGCACCTCTGATCCGTTACTGATCCGGCCTGTGAACCACGGGCGCAGGTAGCAGTTATCACCCGCCTTGATGTCGCGACGGATGGGCGGGGTGACGATCGCGGTAGCCACGTCCCCGTCATAGCTGATCTCGTCGACGAGGTAGCTGTCATAGTCGTGGCCAATCACGTGGCCCGGCCCGACGATCGGCCCGACGCCTGTCAGGTCGAACGTCATGGTGACCGACCCCTTCAACGACGCCCCGGCATAGCGCGCCGTAAAGTCTCCGTCCCATTTCTGCTGGTTAGACCATGCCTGCCCGTTCGACCACGGTACGGCAACCATACCGCGACGACGGCTGTAAGCGACCTGAGGGGAGGGTGCGAGGCGGACGCGGAACACCTGCCCGCTGATCTTCGACATAATCCACGACGCCAGTGGAGCGTCCCATTCGGTCGTGATGAGCGATGGCTGGATTTCGAGCGTCGAGAAGCCGCCTGGCTCGGGCGTGATGAACTGCGCGCCGCCAGCGGTGAGGCCACCATCATAGCCAGCGCCAGGGACGTGGAATAGCTGGCTCTCGACGCGGAATGTGGGGAACTGGTAAATCTTCATTCCACAATGCCCCCGTCGTTCTGATACTCAGCTTGGATGTTGGCCATGTCGCGGCGGATTGTGACGACAGCGCCTTGTGCGGCCTGCTGAGCAATGCCGACAACGCGATCTTCCGAGATTGCTCCTTCCAGCTTCACCTCAAGGTATACATCGCCCATGCGCACAGCCGGCCGCCCACCGCCATGCATCTGGACGCCAAGCGAGCCGTTCGGGCCACGCTTCAACGGCATGATCGCCTCAGGGCCTGCCTCGCCCATCTCACCCATCTTCGCGCCTTTGGCGAAGCGGAACAGCGTTGGGTTGCTGACGATCTGGTTTGTGAACGATCCGCCCTTGGCGAATTTCTGCGCGCTCCCGAACATCCCGCCCGTTGCCCAATTGAAGATATCCCACTTGGAGCCCTTAGCCCAATCAGGCCGCTCGCCAGTCAGGCCGCTCAGGTCAATCGTCGCTTTGCCCGGCACCAAACCCGGAGCCGTAGCCTTCTGCCCAAACAGTCCGCTCAGGAAGCCGCCCGTGCCACCCTGGAACATACCGTTCAGGAACGTGTCGAGCGTCTTATCCAGCAGCTTATCAATCACGCGATTGAGCGCGTTCTCCACGGCATTCCCGAAGGACGTGATCACGTTGGTGCTTTGGCGCGCACCTGCAATGAAGTCGTTGAAAAAGCCGCCAACGACCTCGCGCGCATCCTGCATCGCCTTCTGCTGCTGATCGACTTGCATGCGCAGATAGGCGTATGCATCACCCTTCAGTTTGATATTCTTGGTGTCGATATCTGCCAGCGCCACGCCGTCCTGCACGGCCTTGTTAATCATCTCCTGCTGGTACTGGTAGGAGATGAGAGCCTGCCCGGTCAGGGCGATAGCGGCTTGCTCGGCATTGAGCTGGCGCATGCGCTCGTTGTGGGCCTTCGACGTGGCATCAGCCGAGGCAGCTACGGTGTTGGCATAGGTGGCGTCACCGACCCGCTGAGCGTCACTCAGGATCTTGGCCTTATCGGCATCGGTGAGATTGATGTGATCAGCCAGCGCCTTGTTTAGTTGTTCCTGATAGTAGGTATATTCGACCAGCGCGCGCCCCGTCAGCCCGATCGCGCCACGAGCCTGCTCCAGCGAACGCAACTGCTGCTCCGTCTGCTGGCTGAAGCTTTCCATGAAGTTGGCGTGCCGGTTCGCCTCTGCCAGCTTGGCCAACTCAGCCGCGATCCCCGCAATCGCGGCCTTCTGCTGGGGCGATAGCTTCAACCCATGCTCAGACGCCTTGTTGAGTAAGTCCTGCTCATAGGTGACGCGCGCCAATGCCTCGCCATAAAGCCCGATCTGCGCGGCTTGTTTGGTGAGGTCGTTGCGGGTCTTGTCGGCATCCTTGAGTAGGTCGCTGAAGCCATATTCCTTGGGGCCCTTCTTAGCCTTCGGAGCATCATAGAACCCCTTGGCCATCTCGTCCTGGCGCTTGCGAGCGTTGGTGCGAGCCTGCGAGACGATGCGATCCATGAACTTCTGGCTGTCTTTGTACGCCTGCCCATATGTCTTTTCGAGCAGCTTAGGGTCGCCTTGACCAATCGCCATCTTGCCGAGCCCGACAAGACCGCCCTTTTCGATTTCACCGAGATAGGCCTTGGTGCCTGCGAAAAGGGCATAGATACCCGCCAAGGTGGCTCGGGTGCCCGATATCAAACGATCAAGAAACCGCTCCCACGTCTTCGCCATATTGCTTGTGTTGATGCCGAGGGCTGAGGCAACGCTTTGCAGGGAAACCTGCCATACCGCCTTCATGGTGTCGCCAAAGCTGACCGTCACACCGTTGAGCTTCTTCACTTCCGCCTTAGTATAACCCATCGCGGTGGTGTACTTCTTCAGCCCGCTATCATCATTTGCCTGAGCAGTCAGAGCGGCAATACCAGCGGTCGCGGCAGCCAGCACAACGGCAGCAGCTGCGACGCCAATGCCTAAACCCGTCAAGGAAGTCGTCGTCGCAGACCGGGCAGCGGCAGCAGCGGCGGCTTGCTGCTCTTGCGCCGTGGCGAGAGCCTGGCCTGTTATAGCGGCCTCTGCCTGCGCAGGGCTCAAAGCCGCCAAAGCCACTGCCAGCCGTGCCTCAGCAGCAGCTGCCTCAGTCGCGGTCGTCGCCATGGCGATCTGCGTTTGAGCGATTGCGATATTCGTCTCAGCCGCCCGAACGGCGGAAGTTGCCTGAGCGTTGGCCGCAGCGATCGACGCCGTGGCTTGTTGCGCACTGGCGAACGCAGCCGCCTCGGTGGCGGCCGTCGTAGTGGTCATTAACCGCAGCATTGATGCCAGCCCGAGCGCAAACCCCTTCAGCGTCAAACCCGTCTGCGCGTAAATCTGACCGATCTGCGAACCCTGCTGAATGAAAACAGTCATCGGCTTCTGGCCACTGGCCAGCGACACGAACACGTCGTTCAGCTGATAGAACAGGTTCTGCGCGTGATGGGAGGCAAGCTGCGCGGCCTGGCCAGTCGCTTCAAGGCTGGCGGCGCCGTAGTATGGAGACGACGAACCGCGCGGCGCTCCACCACCAGCCGGACCGGGACGCGGGGGCGCGGGAGGTGGCGTATCAGGCGAGCCACCAGCGGGGGCCCTGATCTCGCGCAACACCGCCGCAGCCGCCTTCGCTGCCGCTTCCAGAGTGCCGAACGCCAGTGCCAATCGTGAGGCGGCGCCACCAGCCGCCCCGCCAGCCCCGGCACCGGAAGCCGACGATCCGTTGAGGTCGCGCAATGCTTCGATTTGGGCTCGAATATCGGCTGTCGCAGCGCGGATGCTGATGCTGAGCTTCGACTGAGAGGTCTGAAGCGTCAGCGTTGAAGTGGATGCAGCTTGGTTCGCAGCGGGCACAGCCTTGGCAGCGGCGATATATCGCTGAAGGTCGGCAGCGGAGGTGGAAGTCGCGCCCGCACTGGCGGATGACGGCCCGCGCGCCGGTCCAGCAGCAGCCCCTGCACCAGCTGCCTTCGCTGCCTGCAACTGGGTCACGAGCGCCTGAAGATGCTGGCGATAGGCCACCACTTGCGCGTCAGCGTTGCCGATCTGCTTGGCGGCCTGGGAAGCCTCTGTCGCGACCGACGACTGCGCAGCAGCAGCCTTGCGGGATGCGTCCGCCACCGAGTTTTGCGACGAGGTTGCCTTCTGCGCGGCGCTGGCGATCCCGGACATACCGGCGCCGATCTTGTCGAGCGTCGCAACCGCTGCCGTCAGCTTGGAGTTGGCGGACTGGACCGACGACACCAGCTTGGCGATACCGCTGGTCTGGATATTCGACGCGCCACCAGCCTTCGCGGCCGATGCCGAAAATTTATCGAGGTCGTTGGCGGCTTTGACAAGATCGTTACTGTCGACCTTCAGTGAAAGGGCTGCTGCTTCCATGATCAGCGCCTACGCTGACTGCGGGTCGCAGCACGCCAAGCATCATGAGCGGACAGGGTGGGATCGGTCGGAGGCGACTGGTCGGTCTTGTTCTGGTTCATCAGGTAGACCTCATCCATTTTGCGGATGCAGAACTCGAAAGCCTCCGCGTCTTCATCGTCCCAACCGGCCGTGTGCCGATCAATCATGCTGGCGGGGATCGGGCCTATTCCCATGCCAATCTGGCGTTCGGTGGATAGCCGCCAGAAAGCGTCGTACCATCCCTCGTAACCATCTATGATATCAGGCGGTTGAAGCACCTCCGGGACATCGGAGCCATCCTCATCCGCCTGATCCTTCGCAGCGCGCCACTGGTCGTAAGTGCTCAGCGACCAGCGTAACGCCGTGATTAGTTTCCCGACGCCTCCGCCACACGCTTGCGCATACGGTCGGCAAGCTGGTCGCCCGCCCATTCAACGCCAGTGCGGAAAGCCTGCCCGACGCCGTGGGCATCGTCAGCGCTAAGGATCGTCAGCGCCCATGCTTGCGAGAAGGGAAGGGGGTTGCCGTTCTCGGTCAGCGCGGCCTCGTCTTCCGCAGCCGACAGGTCCCAATCGAGCAGGATATGTTCAGCCAGCGGCTTGCCGGTCGCGACGTTGAACTTGCCGACGCCATCGTCCGTGTTCAGCTTCTTGCCCGCACGACGAGCGAGGCCCTGGATAGCGGTCTTGAACGGCTTGAAGTTGGTCGAACGGACCTTCAGACGGGCGCCAGGAAGGGCGGGAATATCCTCGACCCATTCACCGGGAGCCAAGTCGATTGGTTCGTTGAGGTTCGAAACATCCATGATCAGTCTCACCGGGTCATCTCGGGTCTAAGGACGGCAAGGGACCCGAACCCCGCCGCCCTTAGCTGTTAAACTTCGACGATGTTGGTGTTCGGCTTCACGCTGATCGTGCGCAGCGACGGGCTGTTCGCCTCGCCACCGCTGCGGGTGCCGGGCATGGCGAGGCCATAGAACATGTCGGTCTGACCGATCGGCTGAGCAGTCGCCGTGAAGGTCCCGGAACCGGCGCTGGTCGTGGCTATTGCCGAACCGCCCGGAGTTGCCGACACGCTGAACGTGGTGGCAGTGTTGCCAGCTGCCAGAACATAATAGATCGTGCCAGCCGTTAGTCCCGCAGGCAGCGTGCCGCCATCAGCTGAGAACACGACAGGCGAGCCCACCTCCAACGCATGACCGCCAGGCCACGTGACGACGCCGGGAGTGCCCTGACTGATCGTGACCGGGCCTTCGGAAGCGCAACCAGCGCCCCATTCGACCTTGAACGCATAGTTGGCGCAGTCGTCGACCGCCGCCAAGAGCCGCTGCTGACCGGGATCATTGGGCAGCGGCGCGAAGGTGTTCTCCATAGCAGCCGCGTCCGCCGTGCCCTTCACCGTTTCGGTGCGATCGGCGTCGATATAGTTCTGACTGATTGCCTCGCGCGTGTCCCCGAGCGCGCCGGAACTGGTCCAGCCTTTGACCTGAAGCCAATTGGCTTCCTGGCCTGCGAAATCAGTGAGATCGACGTTGAGGTCAGTCGGCAGCGCAACGCGCGTGCCAATATAGAACTTCGACCCTGCTACAGCGCGTAATGCCATGTGTGGCGCTCCCAATGCCCATAGCCGGGCGATGATATTGGAGCAACGTTACACTATGGATAGCATATACGCAATAATAGTGCGCATCAGCGTATTAAAAGATCACATAGATGACCAGCGCACGCGGACCACTGCCACCTTGTACGCACCCTCGGTGAAGGGCTGGAGCGTCGAGGGGTCTTGCGTCACCCGCAAACGGGACGGCCCGAAAGACATGCAGGTATCGGCAGGAAAGTGGGACGCGATCTGGCCAGCGATTTCGCGAAGCTGCACATGAGAGACAGCACGAGCGATCGGCCATTGCACCGTCAATAGCAGCGTGCCTGATCGGGTATGTGGCAAGTCCGTGCCAATCCCGACACGCTGGGGATCATCCGGCACATCAGACAGCAAGATGAACGGGGCGGGGCCTATCGCATCCTTCGGTGGCACAATGGTCGCGTCGGGCTCATAGACCGGCATGGTTGGCGCGATCTGCATCCCGTCAACATGCGCTTTGACCGCCAGCCAGTCTGTCGTTTGTATCGACGGCATCACCCGGCCCTCATTTTTGCGGCCCGAGCTTGGACGATCGCGGGCCATTTGGCTGCGGCCGCCTCAGCAAATCCGAAACCGGACTGATTATAGACACGCCCCAAACTGTCCGGTCCCACGAAGCCATAATTCTGACGGCGGGCATATTTGGCCTGCCAGCCGATATAGACCGTCTCACCCGGCTTGATGTTCGCAACGCCAAGCGTGAAGTCGCCAGTAGCCAACCCATCAACGATTTGAGGCGGCTTGTTGTCGACCACCACAGAGCGCGCGAGGTTACCAGTATCGACCGGCACCCGCCCGCCAAGCGGGATCGTCGTGGATGCCTCTTTAGCCAGGTCCTGCACCGACCCGCGCAGCAGGGCTGTCAGGTCGTTTGCAGTACGCCCCGCCCACACAGACGGATCGGTGCCGGTCCAGCCCATTACGCGGTGACCAACGCCCGCTTGGCCTCGATCGCATCGACAATCTGAGCATTCGTCATGCCGTCCTGCACGTCGACCTGCTCTTCAGCGGCGATCGCGATCAGCTCAGCCTTGGTCTTGCCCGCCAACGTCGGGAGGGTTGATGCGTCGACCAGTGGCTCACCGACAGCCGACAGCCCGAATTTCTCGCGGAAAGCCTCGATCGTCAGGCCAGCCGCTTCAGCCATACGCCCATGGAGGAAAGCCGAACGGATCTTGTCGCAGTTAACGCAGCGCATGTGTCTTCTCCTTACTTACTGATCGACCAGTCGAGGTCGAACCACGTGTCACACCGGCAATTGACGTTGTTGCGGGCTCCGCCCTGGGGATCGTGCGCGTGCAGCATGATCGACCCATCGGGCAGGAAGAATGGCGTGTTGAGGCCAGTCACCTTTTGACCGCTCATGGTCAGGTGCGTGTCTCGGGCGTGCTGTAGGCCGCCAAGATGGCGCCACTCCTTCGTCAGCGCTTCATCAGGCAGGCTGTCGCGGTCCATCGCCTGCTGGATCGCCTCCGCTCGTGCCGCCATGACGCCCTGTGCCGTCTCAGTGCGTGACACATCCTCAGCCCGGCGCTTCAGCAGCCGGTCCGAGTATTTCGCGGTCATCTCCTGCACCTGCTCGACGGTCAGCGGGTTTTCCTTGCCCGCCGCCACATCGCGGATCGCCTTCTTGATCTTGGCGTCGTAGCGGCGATCACGCAGGGTCTGCCCTGTACCTTCGATCCACTTGCCGTCCTTACCAAAGCGACCCAGCACCTTGGCCATCTCGTCGGGATCGCCGGACAGCAGCCGCGACCGCATATTCTCGACATAGCCCGCCTGCGGCTCGGACAGGCCGATGATGCCGCCCTCGCGCTTGCCGCTGACCGGGTTAATGCGGCCTGCGATGTCGGTAGCGATGTCCTGCGGCCCACGGCCCGCCGCGAAGCCGTCAGCAATGACCTTGCGCGCCGTCTCGATTTGCTCGTCGACGTAGCCCGCAACCCGCCCCGCTGCCTCAGTCCTGATCTTTGACTCTGCACGCGGATTGGTCATGTCGAAGCGGAATACGATGGACCCGCCGCCCGGAGCTTGAAGCACAGGCGACGACGGTGGGCGCGACCCAGGCGGTACGGTTGCGGCTGGAGCGGGGGCAGGCGTCGGTTCGCGCAAAGACGGGCTGGAAACGCTGCGATCGTCGGGAACGCCACCCGGTGCCCGTGCCTCTTCGCGAGTGCGCTTAGCCAGCACGCGACTGCGATCATCGGTCAGACGATCGGACACGACCGCACCGGCTTTTGCATAGCCCGACTGGCGTTCAATGACGTAGGAACTGAAGGCGCCCGCGTTGATGTGCAAAGCCTCAATGGCCCCGTCAATGTCGCCAGTGCGCAAGCAGATGATGAGGACGCGGTAATCGACGCTACGACGCAACAGCAGCATCGCAGCGATGAAAATCAGCGCCAACGCGGGCGCCAGGTCGTCAATCAGGCTGTTGAGTTCGTCGTTCATTGCCGCACCACAAACCTGATCGCGCAGACGGTCCCAGCTTCGGGGATGTTGCGGACACGCAGGATGGTGACAGGCTCGCCATCGATCTCCAGCACATCGGCAGGCTGGTAGACCCCGCCCCAAGGCGAGACGATTACCTGAAGGTCGGTCGCGACGATCTGACCCCCATTCTCGACCGGTGTGCCGACAAGCTCCTTACCCACGCCGCGCGCGACACCGCTTAAGAGCGTGACCTGCCGCGTCGGTGGGGCAGGCGGGTCCCATGGATTTGTCGGGGCGGGGGACTCAGTGTAGCGAACGAGCTGGATCGACCCTTGCCCCAGGCCGTCTTGGCTGGTCGGAGCAAGAAGTTCGGTCGCAGCCGCGCGCATCTCGTCATAGAAGTCGCTCAACTCCCAAGGCTCCATACGAAGGGGGCGTTCTTCTGGTCGCAGATGAACTGCCCCAGCAGCCCATCAATCAGGCTGTCGACGAAAGCCGGGCCCGAGCCGACAGCGTGCTTGCCGTCATCAAAAAACTCGCGCTCAATCACGTCGACCTTTTGCCGCTTGACCCGCGAACCGGGCGCGATTTGCGGCCCTGCCAACACGCCGGGATTGGATGCTTCAAGCCACGCCGCACGATAGGTTGCGGTGACGATCGCAATGGGGGTCACATCGGACGGAACGGCTGTGACGCAGTTAAGAGTGGCGCCCGTGCGAGGCCAGGCGTTCTCCTGTGCAACGCCATCAGACCGATGGCCCGTCCAATACTGCTCATAGCTGTCGACATAGGTCGAAGCCCGAGCGCGCAGGACAGCAGGGGGCGGCGCGTCAGCAGGCAAGGCATAGCCCTGCTGAGCCAGCCAAGCAGTCAGCCCATCATCGGTGCCATAACTCATACCGGGATACTCGATCCGCCATCGCGAGCGTGAATCTCGCTGATAGTGAGGTTGTCCGCGACACCCGCCGCAACGTCAGCAGCCAGATAATCCATGAACTGCTGGAACCCGGCGGTCGTCATGCCGATAGCCGATGCGGTCATAGCGATGTCGTGGATGTAATAGATGATCGTCGCCTGGCGCAGCTTGGCCTTCTCATACTGCGCGATGAGCTGGTTGACCGTGACGCCGGAGCCCATGCTGGTCGAGCACGCCGGAAGCGTCAGAGCCTGGTCGATGCCGAAGCGCGAATGGAAGTGGCCCTGCGACGGGCTATAAAGCGTCGTGCGGCCGGTCAGGAAACCCTGTGCCGCCAGTGCCGCCTGCATCTTGCCATTGTAGAACGGACCGCGCTTGTCGATCAGCACAGCCGCCAGTGCTGCGCGCGTCGGCACGTTCTGACTGACCTGATAGTGCGTGCTGTCCACAATGGCCGTGATCGTCGTACTGGTGGGGATGGCAGAGCCCGCGAGCGTGAAGCCAATGTTGGCGCTATCGGTCGACGGGACCGTGACGACGTTCGATCCGTCAGCGGTGAGGCTGGCAAGTGTGACCTTCGTGCCGAACGTGGCCCACGTCCCGTTGCTATAACAGCCGTGGTTCTTGCCTGGGTTGTCAAAGCCGTTGTCGACCAGCCACTGACGAACCCCCGCTGCTTCCGTCGCCGCCGTGGCGGGATCGGAGCGGTTCGTGATCGGAGCATCGTCGTTCGTGAAGTTGCAGGCCAGATCCCAACCGGCTGCCCGCAGCTGACCCATCATGGCCTTCGACAACCGGTTGGTATTCCCGACGTTCAGCGGGACGGTATAGCTGGTGCCACGCAGGCCGCGCGCGGCCATGTACGGGAGGGCGATCGTCGCGGTCGTGTCGAAGCAGTCGTCAAAGCTCAGGCATACGGTAGGGCGCCCGCCAGCGCGCGCCATCAGGGCGTCGTGGCGAACGGTCGGGAACGAGCGATATCGAGCCGACAGCGTGCCCGCGCCGGGTGTGCTCAGCCCCGAATGTTCCGACACATTGAAGGTATGCGGGTGCCAGCCCAGCGCCTGGTCAGCCGGGTTGGGATTGCTGTTGATGTTCTGGGTGTCGACATCCTGCACCAAGCCGACGAACGAGCCTGCCCGGCTGAACTGCGGATACGAGACCGGGTTCTGCTGCTCGGATTGCGGCTCCACGAACGTCCCGAGATAGATCAGCCCAAGCGTAGAGGGGTCGATGCTGGTCGAGCCGTCAATCGTGAAGTTTGCAGTGCGCGTCGCAAGTACGGTACCGGTGCCGGTGCGATCGATCTTGAGCGAGCCCGATCCCTGCTTGGCAGATGAGTCAATCGACAACGTGACGTTCGACGCCGTGTAGTTGCTCAGCGTGTCGAAGCTGTCGAGCAGGATCGGGGCCGCGTAGACCACCTGATACGCTACGGCGTCGGTCAGAACGCCTGAGACGTTACCCTTCGCCACCAGCCGGAAGCCAGCATCCCCAGCCGCTGCGGTATAGGTTGAGGTGGTCGCACCGCTGATCGCCGTCTGCGTGCGGTCACTGCTCAGCGTCTCGCGATACCACTGAATGCCGGTCATCGCAGCAGGAGCGGTGTAGGTCTGCCCTGCCGACCCATCCTTGGTCGTGGTCAGGGCTCCGAACAGACGCAAGGCCACCAAGCTCGATGAGATGGAATAGTCGCCAGTGGACACGACAGCGCGAGGCCCGACTGAACGAGCGGATACCGCCTTGCCCGCTGGAATGACGGCCGTGCGCTGCCCGTTAGAACCAAGGCGGATGGGCTTGCGAATGGCGTCAACTGTTCCGACGAACACCAGCGCCTCACCCTGCGTGACGCTGACCTGCCGCCCGACTATATCGCCAGCCGCAACGATCTCCACCCAAGCGTTAGGGCCGATCTCATACTGCGCCATCAGAAATCCCCCGTGGTCACGATAGCGCTCGCCTTTGTCGCGCGCGCCTGCACCTCGACACCGGCTGGCACGTTCGTCAGCTTGTTCTCAACCGAGCTGGCGATAAGCGGCTGTACCGAAGCATCAGGCGCACCGAAGCTCAGCAGCACGCGGCCTTGGATGACTTGGACCTGCTGGTCGGTTGAACCGCCCGGTGCGACGATCTGGACCCATGCGCCCGGCTGGAGGGTGAACGAGGCCATTACTGACGCGCCACCACGCGCACGTTCAGACCGGCTGCGGCGTTGACAAATGGCGATACGACCAGGCCAAGGAGCGAGGTCGAGACAACGGGCAGGGTGGTCGCAACCAACTGGAAGCACTTCCCGCTCGCGCCGGTCGTGGACCACGTAGTTACCGTGCAGAGGTAGGGCTGAGCCTGTCCTGTAACGCGCGCATCGACATAGATCGGCGTCGTCGCGAAAGGCTGGTCGAACGTCACATTGTACGACGCATCAGAAGCGGTTGAGCCGTTCTTGGCCTGAATGACCGTCGGACGGGTAGCGTCGGGCCGGGTCGTACAAGGCGTACCAGCCCCTACAGTCCCCGTGAGGGTGTCCGGCATGGGCACGGTGTTGCAAGGCGCCGGAACCGCTGCCTGAGCCGTCTGCGCGGCCTGCTGCGCTGCCTGCACCTCGGTTTTAGTGGCGAACGTCGTCGTATCCGCCGGGGGAGCGGTCACGACCTGAAGCGTGAGTGCCAGCGCGATCATTGCGACACCACGACGAAAGTTGCGCCCGCCGTTGCCGACGTGATGCTGACCTGATCGGTCAGGACGATGCCTTGGAAGCCGCCGCAGTTGAACGAGCCGCCAGCGGGCAGGGGAATGGCATTCGCAACCGATGCACTACCCGGCGCCCCGAGATAGACGAGTTGGGCTGCCGACGAGTTATTGTAGATCGCGCAGCCGCGCCGGTTGGCATTTGCTGCCAACGCCGATTGAAACGTGTTCGCGGTCGCAACCGAGCCATTGGTCGTCGTGCTGGTCGTGCGGATAGGGATGCTGCCGCTCGTCCCGTCAGTGTTCAGCAGGAAGACGCCCTGTGCGTTGAGCGTGTTGCCTGTCGAGGTCTGATAGGACGGCGCGGTCTGCTGCGCATGAGCCGCAGATGCGAAGAAGGCCGCAGCACCTGCGACGGCTAGAAGAATACGTCGAAGGGCCACGGCCTGTGCTCCTGGGTCGAGAGGGTTATGCGGGGCGCTTGGCGTCCGGCGCGACTTCGGTGATCTGAGCGCGGGTGACCGTCTTGCCGGTCAGTTCGGCAACAGCATCGACCGCAGGAAGCCCGGCAGCGGTCCAGTGCGCGTCGACCGAGCCATCCAGCATATCGACAGCCGACTTGATCTCGTCCGCCGATGTAGCGCCGTCGTCTGGCGTCGAGCGCCCCGCCTCGCGGGCATTCAGCTTCTCGGTCAGCGCCGCGATCTGCTCGTTGGCCTGCTGGAGGTCGGCTTCGGCACGTTCCGCGCGATCCTGAAGCAGGGCGGTAGCAGCAGTGTGGTCAGCCTTCAGGCGTTCGATCTGCTCGTTGGCTTCGCGGATCGCCTCGTTGCGGGCCTTTCCCGCCTCGCTCTCATCGCCTTCATTGACGACGAAAGTCGACGCCTCGGCAGGCTGCGCACCGACTACGATAGCCCGACCGGCCCACCCAGCAGGCATGGTGGCATCGGTTTCGAACTCATAGCCGACCGGATATTCACCAGACGGGTTCTCGTCGGTGGGCTGACCGTAGATGCCAGCCCCGGTGATGCGGATTTTACGGGTCGCCATTACCAGCCCTCCGATCAGACGTTGATGCTGTAGAAGACGCCGCCACGACCGTTATAGTCGGTGCGGATCTCCAGACCCATCGCGCCAGCCACGTCGAACTGATAGTTGGCGCGTGGCCGATCGCGGGGGATCGCGGTGGTGGCGACGGCCATGCCGATCAGCGGCCGGATATATTCCGCGTTGGGCACGAAGCCGAAGAACTCGTTGCCCGTCAGCTCGAACGTCACCTCGATCTTGCCGATCCGGCGGTTGGTGCGCAGGAAGTCCATCACGGTGCCTTGCTTGAAACCAGCCGAACCCGAATAGGTCTTGTCCCAGGCGCGCGCGATCTCAGGCGAGATGTAGATGTTCACCTTGCCGGTGATCAGGTTGGCGTCGAGCATTGCACCGAACGGGCCGGTGAAGAACGCGTCGAGCTGATCCGCCGTGGCGGTGGTCAGGTTGATGTTCGCACCAGCGGCGCCGATGTTGATCGACTTCGACAGCGGGTGGTTGCGAATGCCCCAGCCCGTGTACCCCTGGAAAGTGATCGTCGCGTCGCCGTTCAGGACATACAGCGCCATGTTGCGCTTGATCTTGGCGGTGTGTGCTTCCTGATCGTCCGACAGCGCGTCGAAGTTTTCCGACTGGTGGCTGCTCCATTCGCGCCATTCGCGGCCATAGGCCGTGTGGAACATGGGGATCAGCGTGCCGCGATAGTCGTAGACCACCTTGTCCATCGGGACCGGCACCTGACCCGACATGCTGCGGATCGTGGTGCCTGCGTCGGACGAAACGCGGTTCAGGTGGACCAGCTTGCCGATATTAACCGCCTTGGCCAGCGGCATCAGGTCAGCCATCCAGCCCGAACCCTCGTCGGTCCGCATCACACGGCGCGTGATGTTGTCCATGTCCAGCCAGGCGTCACGGGGCAGAACAGACGCGGCGTTGGTGACGCCCTCGTACTGAACGATGCCTTCCTCAGCGACGTGGAAGAAGTCGCGATCGTCGTTGATCTCTTTGAACCACTGACCGTGCTGACGGGGGTGGTTGGCGATAAGCTGCTGGTCGAAGTAACGCATTTCGCTTCCCCCTTATGCGACGGTCATGCCGGGCTGCGCCTTGCGCGCGCGAACCAGCTGGTCCGTCCCGGAGGTGTTGTTGTAGGCTTCCTCAGCGATCATCATGACGCGCTGACCGGTCGTCGCGACGACGAACTTGCCAGCGGTACTGGTCGTGAGATTGGCGCCGCTTGCCACGTTCTGACCGGTCGGGACGCGGACATTGAAGAACAGCTCGTCCAGCGGCTCCATGCCGATGATGCGGTCACCAGCAGGCCAGGCCGTGTCGGTGTCCTTGAGCGCCAGATAGTTGTCCTGCGCGATGTAGAACTTGGTCGGGGCGTTCGCACCGGCCTGCGCAAACTGCGCGCCGTTCTCGATCAGGGCCGTGCCGGGGAGGATCGCGGCCGGGCAGATACGCTCCTGCACCTGCAGCTTCACCTGATCGACGGGACCAGCGAAAATCTTGTTGTAGCGTGCCATGGTCGCTTACTCCCCCTTCGGTGCCAGCGCGGCGCGATCGGTTGCCCGATTGCCCACAGCCGTGAAAGCCGGGTTGACGCGACGAGCGACCGTAGGCTGCTTGGCGATCAGGCTATTCAGCACGGGAGCGGGAGCGGCCTTCGCGGCATCCTCGTCCAGCAGGCCCGCTTCGACGACCTGATTGACCAGCGCCAGATGCTCGGCATCAGCCTTCGCCTTGTCGGCTGCGGCCTGCGCTTCCATCGCTTCCGTGATCGGCTTCAGAGCATTGGCGACGATCTCGCCAACCTTCGCCTCGGTGAGCGGGGGCGCGGCGACAAGGCCGTCCACCTTCGCCATCAGTGCGTCAAACTGGGCCTTGTCCATGGTGTCCCCATTCGCGGTGAGGGCATCGCCCTCGGTGGTGTCAGGCGTCGGGTCGCCTTGGATAGCGCGCATGATAGACATTTTCATGCGTTCAAGCAACGGTATTTGTTTCTTTCGTTCAACGGCGCGCACTAAACTGTCAACGGCCCAGTCAATTTCCTGATCTGCGTCTTCCTCAAGCGAGGAATTGACGACCTCGATCTGCTCGCCTTCCGCATTAACGAACATGCCGACGCCCTGGTCAGGCGTTGCCGCGCCTGGCTCGTCGAGCAGGATGCAGTCGTGGTCGAACAGCATCGTCTCAGCTTCGAACTTAGCGCCGTCGTCACTGTTCTGGAGGGGCTTCAGCGTGGCGAGCAGACCCGTGCTGGTGTGCACCGGCTTCCGCTTCTCGATCGCTGCCAGAACGGATTGACCCTTGGGTGACTGGTTCGCCACCTCGACATCAATCACCTTGTCGAGGAAGACCCGGCCATTCTCGCGTCGCACATTCTCGTTGTGCGCGCCGATATAGGCCTGAGCCAGCCCCTGAGCGCTCTTAGCGCTAACATACTGGCCATTGACCATCGGGTGGCCAAGCGGTGCCAGAGAGCCTTCCAGCGATTTGAAGCTCTCCGCGATCACCCCGGCCGGGTAGCGGATGCCGTTCATCACCACGTTGTCGGGCAGGGTGGCGCTCGGCACGATGATCACATCACGACCGTTGCGCTTCTCGCGCCGGATCTTGCTGGCGTTGACGATCGTCGAGACGTTGACGCGGACTTGGCGGTTCATGCTTGCGGTTCCTGTGCCAGCTTGATCGCCTCCAAGGCGATCCAAGTATCAACCTGAGAAGCTTCGCCAGCCTCGACCTGGGCAGCCAACTTGGGCAGATATCCGCCACTGTCGTCAGGCAACTCCATAGCATTGCGGATGGCCTGTACGAGGAAAGCGCGCTGCGCCACGTAATGGTCTGTCACTGCTGCACCTCATCACCCGGAATGACCTCAACCGGTGCATCCTCCGCCTGCTGACGGGCACGCTCCTCGCGATCGGCCATGAACTCCCTAAATCCCTCAACCTCATCGGCAGGCTTAAACCCGGCCGCATCGCGGATCTCATCGCTCATGAACGCGGGCTCGTCGGGCAGGGCGCTGTTGATGTCCGCCATGATCTTTGCCCGGTTCAGCTTGTCGTCGGGCGATGCCTCAAGCAGGCTCTCCCAGCCGATCGACCAGTCTTTGGCGTCGAGCAGACCCCATGCTTTCAGCCGGTCGAGCAGGTCCTGGAGGATCGGGATCACCCGGTTCTCCCGCCGCGACATATTCGTCTCGGACCACTCCCGCCCGTCCTCGGTGCTAGCGCGCTCCCCTGTGACGTTGCCGACCAGCACCTTGAAGGGGATCGACAGCGAGGCTGCAAACGACTGAACGCACGGCTCCCAGAACTCCTTCGGCTGGGGCAGGCTGATGGTCAGCGGCGTCACGCCAAAGCTACCCAACATCAGCGCCTTGTCGAAGCCGGACTGGAAATCGTCGACCGTCGCGTTCAGCTTGTCGAGGGCGTCGGCAGGCGTCGCCGCGTTCAGTCCTCGCTGGACCTCTGCCGGGGATACGCCAGTCGGAGCGGAAATGATTGGTGCGCCGCGCGACGACTTCCAGAAGCCTTCACCGCCAGCGCCTTTGACCTTCTCCGCGTCGATCAGGTCGTTGAACCCGGGCTCCAGTGCGGACCGGCAGTTAACTGTCCCATCGTCGGACCAGACCAGCACCCGGTCGCGGTGAATGCGAACCTGCGACTTCGCGGCGTTCTGCGTCTCGCCAACAGCCTGTTCGTTGAACTGGAAGACGATCGGATCGCCATAGGTGTCACTGGTCGGACTTTGGTCCCACTCGACGACAGTAAGCTGACCTTCCCAAGCCGGGATGACCGAGACGAGGCTTTCAATGCCGCCCGTGACACGACCTACAGGTTGGTCCAGCGCAAGCCCGTCCCTCAGGATCAGGATTGCCCCGGCATAGCAGCCCACCATGGATCGCTTGTCGGCTTCCATCAGCGCTCGCCAAATCTTGCGGCGCGTGAAATGCTTGCGGATATTCGCCTCAGCCTTGCTCTCGGCTGGCTTCTCGCTTTCCCAGATCGCGGGCATCGTGGCCCACGTCTTGGTGATCGTCTTCTCGATCGCGGACGCTGCCAGACCGGAGCGGCAAAACATTCGGTAGAACTGCTCGAACGTCAGCTGTTCGGGCCACCCATAGTCGCGACCGTAATCGTGCTTGGTGTTCAGCGCGATGCCCGGAAACGCGCGCGTGAAACGCTCGCGCAGCGCGGACGACATATTGGCGATGAACGAACCATGCGCAACCATGGCATGGTATTACGTTAAATTTCCCTTTTGCGCAATAATGTTGCGCAAGCCGTGGATGCCTGTCGGGCATATGTCCGATCAGCCTCTAGACCCTGTGCAAGAACTGTTCATTCCCACTGCAACCGACCCTGATCGAACGCTCAATGTGTCTCATGTGACCAGTGCAGGCAGGGTAAACCCAGATCGGACGGTCAGCGCGTCATGATCCAGCCGCCTGCCTGATTTAGCGACACGATCTCGAACGCACGGCTCGTCGCGTCCACCTCGTCGTCATGTTTCGCGGCGGGAAAGCCCTCCAGCGTCGTGAACCAACCCTCATTCCACGGGGCACGCAGCACGTCGACATTACCGGCCTCAGCCTGTGCAGAGAATGGCCCGAACCTCGTAATCTTGTCGCCCGTCTCAGTCGACGATCTCACGATATAGCCGCTCAGCATCTTCGTCATCTGCGCGACTTGGCTTTTGCCAGCCTGCCCAGGGTCCTGCGGCAAGGATATTTCGACATGGCGACCGTCCTCTGATGCCGTGTTCATGATGAACCGCTCGACGCCCGCTGGGGTCGTCTGGACAGTGCGGCTATCAGCGACGATGTAGCGCCCCTCAGGTGTCCGCCCGATGCGAACCGATGCAGTGGCATCAGGATCAGGATTTTCGGCTGTGGGCGGCGTGGCAGCAAGGTCATAGCCGCGCCCCCAGATCGTGCCCGCAGGAACGGCATCAACAACCGTGCACCACGAACGCTGGAAGTACAGGCCAGCGGCCGGGCGGATTTTCCAGTTGCCGCCTAGCAGCCGTTCACGCTCGACCATGGGCAGGGCTAGCAGCGACGCCATATAGCCGGGATCAGCCGCCATCAGCGCCTTGTTGTCGGTCAGCTTAGCGGGGATGAATGTCAGCGACTTGGCGGGGATCGGAACCTGCTCGCCATGCTCGTTGAGCATCGTGTACTGAGCAAGCTCGGCAGGATTATCAGCCCACCGCAAATCCTCACCGACGCGAACGAACCAACGCAGCTTACCAGCGCGGTCGGGTATCGCCTGCCCGCTGTCCTGATCGATCCACCAAGCAATAAGGTCAGCGACCCAGCTATCGGCGTCAGGGTTGCACGTGGCTCGGATATAGGGTCGCACGCCACACATCGAGCGGTTGCGACTGACCATGTACCAAAACTGTGTAGGGGTGAAATGCGTCAGCTCGTCGAAGTTAATGAGCGGTATCTGAGATCCCTGCCAGTTGAAGCGGGTCTTGTCATGCTCAAGGTGCGCGAAGCTGCACGACGCGCCGCTCGGAAAAGCCCAAGTCAGCACATGCTCTTTCGGCTCTGCCCCCATCTGGGGATACAGCACCGCGCTTTCGTCCCACAGGCCACCCTCGTTGCGTATCTGCACCGTTGAGCGGCGGAAGGTCACTGCGCCAAAGCCTGGGTTATGGACGTGGCGTAGCGGCTCCATGAGCAGCGCCCACGTCTTACCGCCACCTGCCGCGCCACCATAGATCGCAATGTCAGCGGCCGATGAAAGAAATGTCGTCTGAGGTCCAGACTGGGGGATGATCGTCTGGCCTGGGACGATGCGCGGGTCAACCTCTGCCATTGTCGGGCAATGCGAAGACGGCAACAGCGGGTTGAGCGGCTGGCAGATCTTTGCCATCCCTGCCAGTTACCTCGCGCCGATTGGTGTAAGCGTTGCCCATCTCCTCGGCTGCCTGCTTATGAAGCTGTGCCGCCAGCGGATAATTACCCTTGCGCTCGGCAGCCTGGGCCATGCGGTGCAACGCGCGCAGACGGGTCGCCTTGTTCGCGATCGGCACATCGGTGACGTTTTCCAGAAACGACTTTCGCGACTCCTCGAATAGCGTCTTCCAACGCTGGTCGACATCCTTGCCCGCCGCCTTGGTCGGGTCATAGGCGTGCACGCCCTGCCGCGTGATGCTCACCCCGAACTCCTCTTTGACCGCATCTGCGACCTGAGAAGGGGTGTCGAATGCGGCAAGTGACTGAACTATATACATTCTTACGGCGTCGTTCATCTGGCCATCAGCGTCTGCCATGGTAAATCCTCGTCAAGCCGCCGCGCGCTGGCAAGTGCCGCACGCTCCAGCAATATCCGCCAGCGCCACAACCGGCGCATGGCTTGCAGCTTCGATCATTTCCGTCACCGATGATGCCGCCGCACCATAACGAGCAACGACCCCCACGAACTCCTCAACGTCATGCCCACGAATACCAAAGCTAGGGCGCCCGTCCTGAGTGAACTTGGGCATGCCGTACACGTCACGCTTCTGTCCGCAGTGGTACAACTCGTGCTCGACCAACGCGCAGAAGCTGGCATCGTCCATCATGCTGGCAGATGGTGCGTAGAACGTCAGCAGGAAGTCTGGCACCGCGCCAAACCATTCCTCGACCTGCTGTGTGGCTCGGGCTTTTTGCCACTTACCCATAGCCATAGGCGGCATCAATTCGGCTTGCCCGATGACGCTGCGCATGTTGCGGCTGTTGTCCACGTTGGTCCACAGCACGCCCAGTTCAGCGTCCATTAGGTGCCGGTGATCCTCATTAAACAGGTCTCCTGCTTCATCCACGAATGTCGATACGATCCAGTCGCGCAGTTCCTCGGATGGTTCAAAGCGCTCCAGTGGTTCAGCCATGACTTCGGGAGGCATCGGTCTCGTCACCGCGAAATCCTCCGTCCAGCGCCGTTCTGTTTGGCAATCACAGTCACGACGACACCATTCTGAATAACCAGCCGTTCGCCATGTCGACCGATGAGAACCGGCGCACCGAAGCGCTCCGCATGGTCCAGGCCAGGCGTCCGCATCTCTGCCTTAATCGCATCGATGCTTACGCCCTTCACCCGCTCAAGGTAGCGCAGAACGGCATGGTCGCTAATGTCCAGCATCACATCGGACCTCCCACATCGGCGTAATGCGTAGCACCTCGGACAGGACGCCCGACCGCATCGCACCAGCCATCACACCAGATCGCGAGTACTGCGCGACCGATCCAAAGCAGCACGTCCCGGCCGTCCATGCGATCGTCGGGAATGCTGTCGAGATTATGCCAGGTCATCCCTCACCCCTCCCTGCTGTCGCGCTCAAGGGCGCGGCCTCGAGCCAGAGCGGCGCTTGCGAGGGATCGCGCGCGCTGGCCCTTGGTCATGGTCGCACCGAGTGCTTTGAAGTCCGCCATCAGCCGATCAATTTCAGCCTCATCCGCATCCACCGGCTCGGGCAGCAGGGCCACGATGGCGCGGGCTTCACGGGTAACGGCACGGGCTTCAGCACTGTCGCTGAAATGCTCTTCGTCCGCGATCCTCCGCACCAGGGCCTCCATCCGCTTGGCGAGGTTGTCCGAGGGTGCGCGGGAATTCCCGTTGACCTCAGCGACGTTGCGGATGCGCCAGGGTCCATCTGACCAGCTTCTGCCGTCAGGCAGGAATAGATCATAATAACCATCGAGGACGGGAATGACCTTGCGGTCGCCGTCTTTATCTGGCTCACAGCTATGCACCGCCACCACCCGCCCATCCTCATGGACCGCCTCGATCGGCCGCCCCCAATCCACCTTCAGGTCGTCGCTCATGCTGCGTTTCCAGTCTGAATAGGCCACCGCTTGGAGCCCAGTTTGTTGCGAAGGAGGGCATCCACGCCGTAGACCGTCAGCCCGACATGCAGGGCGGCTTCTGGCTTGGGCATACCCTTGGCGGACAGCTCGATCAGATGCTGAAGGCGGTGCGCGGACTTAGCCGAGCGAGTGGCCCGACCCTTTTCCCGGCCTTCCCGAGCCTGTAGCTTGGTGAACCTCATTCACCGTCCCCCTGCGCGGCGGGGAGGGGGTTACGTTGCGCACGCCTAGATGCTGCGATCGATCGGGTCGGCAACTGATGACCCATGGCCTGGGCAACAATCATGCGCGAAAGCTCCAGTCGGGGTCCGCGCTCTTCGGGATATTTGCTCATCACTTCTCTCCCATCATCTTGAGGTAATCCGCGAGCCTGTCCTCGCTCAGCCCGTAATGCTGAGCCGCAGCGGCCGGTCGTGCGCGGGCTCTGCGCCGCAGGTCGGGGTCCTTGAGGGCGTCGAGGATGAGGCGCTGGAGGGACATCAGAAGGGCCGCTCCAGGGTCCTAACAGACGCCCCCCCCAAACTTCCGTGAGCACACCCGGCATTATTCGGGGAATGGCGGAAATCCGCCACTTTTCTGCTCCCCATATAAAAGTATAACCCTAGGTGTGTTAGGAGGGTATAAAAGGCCTCGTAAGCCAGCAGAAAACTGCGGAAAATTGCATAACACACCCCGTTTGTTAGAGACGTGTTATGCTGTGTTATGGTGTTAGGAATAACAGACCTAACAGCAGGTGGTGTGTTAGGAATATTCACTGTTCCACCGCCTTCCGGCGCCACGCGCGGACTGGCTTGTTCTGGCTGGAATCCCACGCCAATTTATTCTCAAATCCGCACGCGCGAAGACACTGGCAGATACGATCCCGCGTCTCCTTGTTGCGCTTGTCGTTCGGCAGCCCAAGCTTCTCCATGGCGAGCATGGGATCTACGATCATCTCACCTTGCAGCTTTTGGCTCAGGATTTCTGCCCAGGGATCAATGACATTGCGGCTGGCACGGGCGTGCTCTGCAACTGCATCCTGCTCGCGTGTAAGCCACCAAGACTCTCCGGCGCGATAACGAACCATCGCCTCCGCCCACAGCTGATCACGCCATTGCTCGATCAGGCCAAGGTCAATCTTGGTCGCGTAAATTGGCCAGTAGCGCCGGTTACCGGTGCGGTCTTTCAGATAACCGCTCTCGTCCGGATTGAGCGTGCCGATGAAGATACACTGCCGATCGTGATGAGAAGTCGAACGCGCGTACGGCAGCACAACGCTATCTGTGCGCGTCGTAATCAGCCCCTTCACGGTGCTTTCGTCCGCACGCAGGACAGCGGCAAACTCAGCAAGTTCGATTGCCCATGCGCCAGTCATCAGCAGCACCATCTTGTTGTGCTGGCGGAACAGGTCAGTTGCGTCGCGGGTGTTGTCCTGACCGAAAAGCGCCTTGATCGCGGAGGATTTGAGCAAGCCCTGATCGCCTTCGACCACCAGCACGGTATCCAACTGGCAGCCAGGATCGTATATGCGCGCGACAGCGCCGATCAGCACCTTTGGTCCGATCATGCGGCTGTACTCGGTATTTTCGACGCCAAGCAGGGTGCTCAACCAAGTGCTGATGCGGTCGATACCGTCCCAATGCAAGCTGCCCAAATAATCGCGAACCGGATGATAGGCGTGTTCCCGCGCCGCTAAGACAAGCGCGTCGCGAGCCTCTTGCTGGGTCGGCTTGAGTCCGTGACGCTGCATCCATTCGCGGACATGCGTATAGTCCTCATCGCGGATCGGCCGTGGTGCCGGATTGCGCCGCCAAGGGACCGCCCCAACCTCAATATTCAGCGAGAAGTCGTTATACCGAATATGACCGGCAAGGTCGTCATGATGGGTGAGCATCAAGCGGAAGTTGCCGATGTCCTTGTCGACCAACTTAACCCCGTCGTCCTTGTAGACGAGGAATGTCCGCCACTTTTCTGATGGGTCATATGACCGGCCGGTTCGGATCTCGCGCACTTTAGCGGTCACGGACGGCCTCCAAAAGCTCATCGACCGACCGGAAGAGGACGTAAATGCCGCCCCGCTTTTCCCAAGCAGTCTGGAAATTCTGCTGGTTTTTGCGCTGACGGCCGGTGCCGGTCTTGGCCTCGGCAGCCAATCCAGTGCCCTTTGCGGTCAGGCCGATGATGTCGGCACTGCCAGGCAGACCGAACGAAATAGGGCGCGCTAGATCCAGTACGATGCGGCCTGCACCTGTACGTCCCATCAGCTTGCCGACCCAGCCAGAGCCGGTTTGATTATCCCAAGCAAGATGGCCATGCGATGACAGGGCGACCAAAGCAGCGCGGACGAGGTTTGTGTGCGCATTATCAGCCATGGGCGTGACTCCGCTGCTGACGTGCCACCCATTTGTGATGCGCCCACCCAGGCTTGTACCCGGCGACTTTGGCGATCTTCTGGAAGTCGCTGAGAGAGCGCGCGTCACGCATCAGCATGCCGACTTCGCGCTTGCGGTCGATGTCGTTCAGCACCTTCTCGCGCGACAATTCGCGCAGTTCGCCATCGGCGTATTCGGGTTGGCGGGCCTTGGTTTCGTAGATGTGGCCGCAAGCCGGGCAGTTGGGCAGCATTGGATGAACCGCGAAGCACGAAGGGCAGGTTTTCACCCGCAATTCAGCTTCTGATGTCGCGCCCTTTTTCTGCTTCTTGACGCCCTCAAGGCTCCAATCCCGGTCATCGTCAGGAAAGCCGTGCATCTGAGTGCCGCTGACATGATCCAAAATGATTGCATGTTCCTTGCCCGGAGAGGGACGCAAGACGCGACCAATCTGCTGGATCCAGAGCGACAGGCTTTTGGTGGGGCGCAGGCAAATGCACGCCTCGATCGCGGGAAGGTCGAAACCTTCGGAAACCAGATCAACACTGGCTAGGATCAGCGTTTCGCCGCGTTCGAACCGACCAAGAGCGGCTGCACGCTCGGCTTGGCCCATCTTGCCGTCGACGCGCTCGGCTGGGACATTAGCCGCCAAAAACTGGTCTACAACATGTTCGGCATGAGCGAGGCTGACGCAGAACACGACGGCGCGCTTACCAGCCGCATAGCGATGATAGTGGATGATCGCGTCACCGACGACCTTGGGGCGATCAACTGCGTCTTCGATGTCGTGCTTGTTGTATTCGCCATTCGACGTGCGCGCCTGTGTTACGTCGATCGTGGTTGGCGCGAAAATCTTGAAGCGAGACAGAAAGCCGCGGTCGATCAATTCTGCAACGCGTGGACCGTTGACGATCGCGTCAAACTGTTCGGACAAGCCTTTGCCATCTAGGCGGCAGGGCGTTGCGGACAGACCAACCGTCCAGCGCGGACGGATGAAGTCGAGCACGTCGGCAAAGGTTTTGCTGACCGCATGGTGGGCCTCGTCAACTACGGCCATGTCATATTGTTTGAGCGCGTCTAGGCGGCGCGCAACCGTCTGAATGGATGCGACATGAACCTGATGATGCGGGTTGAAAGGCTGACCTGCCTGGATCGTACCGTGCTCAATGTCGAGTTTGTCGAAGGCGCCACACGTCTGGCGCAGCAGTTCGGCACGGTGGGTCAGGAAGATGATCCGACGCCCTTTCTTAGCAGCTCCGCCTACCATCGAGGCAGACAGCAGCGTCTTTCCGGCGCCGGTCGGGGCCTGGACCAGTACGCGGGGGCTGTCTTTCAGCGTGTGGCTGGCACGAGCCACTAGATCCTGCTGATAATCGCGAAGCTCGATCACAGCGCCACCCCACCGCGTGCCGCGATCTCCACACCAGACCCAGCGGGCAGGTCATAGACCCGCTCGGCAATCCGTTGCGCAATGACGAGGCTATATGACTTTGGCCATGCGTGATCGGCGGGCACGCCCGCCATTCCTGCGCGGTGGCCTTCCTCGAAAAAGTACAGCGTGCGGTCACGGCGCTCGATCGCCGCCATGGCAGACTGCGAAGGCTGCATCAGCCGAACGCGGGCGTTGCTGCCCTCCCACGCCTGGTCGAAAAACTCGCCACGCTGGCCAGCTTCAAGCGCTTCGGTGAATATCGCGCGGGCGGCTGCTATGATGCGCTTATCGCGCTGCTTGCTGTCCGGTACGACCGGCTGCTCGGTGATCGCGTTCATGCCGCCACCCCGTCTTTGCGCATCTGGCCACGGACCATGGCACTGCGCTCGGCAGCGGTCCCGCAATGACGCAGCGACATGTACAGGTCGCGGTAATCGACATGGATATGCCCAAGCTTGGTGGCACGAATGCTCTCAACCCTACGCTTACGCACGTCGGGGCAGGCCAGCGCTGCATTGAGCTTAGCCCGCGTTGCAGGATCATTCATGCGGGCACGGCAAGCAGCGACAGCTACCTCAGATCGAGCAACATGCGCTCCGTTGCATGACCGGCAGCGCGTGGCGCGACGGCTGACTGCCTTACCGCAGCCGGGGCATGTCCCGCTCATGCGACCAGCTTCCGATATTCGCGGCCGCGCGGGCAGCACAGCGAGGGGTCGGCATCCATACGCGTCGCGCAGAAAGGGCAGGGGTCGCGGAAGACTGGTGCCGTCGTCGGCACCGGGCCCTGCCGCATGACCTGCGACGGCAAGCCAATACGATACCGAGTGATCGCGCCTTGCAGCGACCGCCGCGACCGGCCCAGGCGCTTGGCAATCTCCTTCTGGTGGACGCCGTCGCGCAGCATATCACCAACGAATTGCAGGTCGTCTTTCGACCAAAATTGAGGGGTCATGCCGCGCTCCCCCGAACCGAAGGTGACAGCGAGCGCAGAAGACCGTCGATCGCGTCCCGAGCGTCTTCCAAGGTGGCGCGGTTATCGCGCACTTCCTTGGCGCTGATCTCGCCATCGTCCTCCAGTGCCTGCGCAATGGCGAGCGCCGCCTTGACGACTGCCGACTGGATATTGCGGCTGCCGCGCTTGTTGGGACGGCTGTCGTGGCAGAGACGGTCAAGGGCTCCGTCAAAGCGGCCATTATACTCCCGACGCAGCCGAGCGTATGTGATCATGTCCATCGTCGCAGACCCAGCGCAGTATTTTGCAGCCTGATCCGCGCTCTTATGCATGACCGCGCCAAGATCGTCATAGGTCAGGCCATCTTCGCGGCGAATGACCGTCAGCGCGTCGCCAACAGTGTCCAAAACGGTCGAAGCGGAAAACACGACCCGTTCCCGCTCGGAGAGTATACGGTTTGGCATTAGTTGGCCTCCCCATGGTTGAAATCGATTTTGCAGCGTGCTCGCTTGAGGCCATTGGCGATGCCGCAGAGGGCGCCACCGAAGCCCAGGCTGACCAGCAGCCAGCCGGTGGCGAGCGCGAGGATGTCGGTGGGGCTCATGCTGCGCGGTCCGCAGAGGGAGCTGCATACCCAGACATAAAAGACCGGGCCTTTTCATCGGTCTCGGGCCACACGCGGCGGCCTTTCCGCAGGTCGCGCACAAAGTGCGGGTCGTTCATCGCTTGGCGACCGAACGAGACGGGAGATATCTGATGCTGCTCGAGGAAGGCCTCGATGTCAGAAAGGAGAACCTGTGCCATGAATTAATTGGTACAGTAGGGCGCACCCTACCGTCAACTGCAAAAAGTAGGGTGAACCCTAGCCTTTCGCGTGGGGTGGCAGTGTGGGACATTGCCCACATGCAAGGCGATCCGACTAGAACCCCACTCCAGAATGTACTTGCTGAGGCCATTGCTGCCTCTGAGCGCACGCGAGATTCCTACGATGGTGATTTGCGGCGTGAGTTAGAAACCTCAGGTAAACCGCTCTGGGACATCGAGCGTGGAAAGGTGAAAAAGCCCAGTCCGCGCGTTCTCAGGGCTATCGAAAAGGTAATGGGTTTTGAGCCGGAGACGCTTGTTGATCTGGTTCACCCAAAAGACGACGCGCCAGTAGCGAGGGTGCCGCGTGTGGACCCTAAGCCCACGCGCCTCGACCAAGCCCCGGACCAGCCGATCGTACGGTCTATGGACGGTGGGGAGACGGCGCCGGTGACGCGGCTCGACCTATCGTATTCGATGGGGCCGGGCCGCGACCTTGACGACAGCTATATAGAGAGCGAGGCCTTTGAGTTCGATCTAGGCTTTCTCCGTAGCATGACCATCACACCGCCTGAGCGGCTGAGGATCGTGGACGGAATCGGTGATAGCATGCAGCCGACACTTCACGATCGCGACCTGCTATTCGTGGACGTGAACCAGGTGAACCTGAATGCGCAGGATCGCATCTGGGCTATCTGGCTGTTCGGCTTGGGGGCAGTGAAGCGGCTCCGCGCCTTAGATGCCGAAAAGGTGCTGGTCATCAGCGACAATCCCGACGTCGAGAATCAGATTGTCAGCCGGACCGATATCATCATCCACGGCCGGGTCGTGGGATCGATAAAGCGGCATTGAGGTGCGGTATGTCAGAGATAGGTGCGCCTCAACACATTTCGTTTTTTGGTGACGCTAGTAGCCGTGACAAGGCCTATATGGTTGCCGGTGGGTTCGCTGTTGCGGGAAACCGCATAAGCGAGGTGGAAAACGCCATTGCGTATATCCGTGATGAAGCAGGTATTCGCTCTGAGTTCCATTGGGCAGATTATCGAGGTGGGGGCAGGCAAGCGGGATACGAAGATCTCGTCAGATATGCTTTTCAGCTAATCAACAGGAAGCACGCCGCCTTACATGTAATAGTCGCCAAATTTGAGGGGTATGACCACAAAGCAGTCGATGGTGAGAATAAGGATACAAGCATAAACCGCATGTACTATCAGCTGCTTTTGCATAAGGTAGCAAGAAAGTACGGCCGCAAACGCATAATACACGTCCGATTGGACGCGGGGAACGACTCCAAGGACATATGCAATATGCGCCATCAGTTATGTGCAGACGCATATAAAAAATATGACGCGCTTCCGAACTGCGTAAGATCAATTGAGCCCGCAAAATCTGACAAATCTGGCATTATTCAAATGGCAGATGTCATACTAGGTGGTATTGCGGCACATTGTAATGAGGTGAAACACACCTCTGCAAAAGGTGAGCTGGCAGACTTTATTCTTAGGCTATCGGGAAGGCACTCGTGGCGTGTCAGCACAGCGCAAACCGCTTCATTTTTGACCGTCTGGCACCACGTTTCTAGGCTGTAGGTCCCCCCTGCGCCTAGACCAAGGTCATGCCCTGGTCACGGCTGGTCAGGCCAGCGTATTCGACGCGGGGAGGCCTAGAAACAATATAGGCAGTTTTGCCAGAACGGCAACGAATAAGTGGGTTAATGTTCCCATTTCGTTCTAATTCTATGATAGTGGGGCTTCCCGAGCCCCGACCGATTAAGAGCGGATGACTGCCCCCGGGAGCCGGGGGCATTTTTGCGTGGGCAGCGAAGAAAAGTAGGTCGCACCCTATTTTGTAGATTGACAGGGTAGGGCGCACCCTACATAACACCTCCATCAACGGAGGTGGACATGCCCCAGGAAAATCAGACGGACTGGATCGAATGGCAGGGCGGTGAATGCCCGGTTGATCCCGACACGCGCGTTCAAATTCAGACTGCGGACGGTGACCCTAGCTGGATGGCACCGGAAGGGCATCCCGCAGGCATTTTTTGCGATGACAGCGGTTATCTTAACTGTGACTGGTGGCTCGCCGACAATACGAGTCATGCTTGGCGCATCATCGCCTACCGCGTGGTGCAGGCATGACCGCCCACACCGCAATCACCGCGCAGGACGTGTGCGCATGGCCGGTGTCAAAGGTCGCGCCGTGGGACAGGGGCGACGGCTTCCACGCCAACGACCCCGCCGCGCCGGTGCTGTTCCGCTGCGACGGCTGCGATGCCCCGCGCGAGACGGAAGCGCGCTGCTTCTGCCCCGACTGCAACGAGGTGACCGGGTGCTACTCGGATCACTTCGACGCCTTCAACGACTGGCTGGCGACGGCTCCGGCCGATCGCCGCACCGCCAACGCACACATCGACGCTGGGATGGCCGCGCTGAACGCCAAGCAGGCGGCGCGGTGGGCCCAAGAGGGAGTTTCGTGATGGCTGGGCATGGTTTCACGCCGGGGCCTTGGGCACTGATTGAGCGCGGTGACGAACGATACATCGTGTCAGAAACTGAGAGCGATTGGGACGGCGACCGCAAGATGATCTGCGACCTGTTCCGTGGCGGCTATTCCTACGACGATGCGCCTCATGCATCGAGGGCCAACGCCAAGCTGATCGCAGCCAGCCCGACGCTGCTGGAGGCGCTGGAGCCGTTCAGCGGCTGGGATTTCACAGGCACTGCTTGGGAACACGCCGCTGGTCATGAGGCGGTTCTGTTCGATCATAAGACCGGCCGCGCGATCACGCTGGACGATTTCCGCGCTGTGACGGCCGCCATCACCCTCGCCACCGGAAAGGACGCATGATGATTATGCTGAAGTCCACCCACGTCGCGAAAATGGACGCGAAGGATGCGGCTTATAAGGAACTGGTCATCAAGCTCACGGCTGAGCGCGACCAGCTGAAGGCTGCGCTGGATGCAATGACATCGGCGCGCGACATGTGGAAACGCGTCGCCTCCGATGTCATCAAACAGCGCGACGAGCTGCGTGCCGAGCAGGATCAGGTCTACAAGCGCTATCAGCCCTTCATGCACGTCACGCGCGGCCCCGGTGGTAAGTGGGTCAGCCTCAAGTCTGTGGGGGCGGGGGCATGAGCGCGGTGGAGAACGTCGCGGACGTGCTGGACGCCGCTGCTGACCTGCTGGCGAAGCCGGGGGCATGGACGCGTGGCCAATATGCACGGGACGATCATGGTTCGCCATTACAGGATGGGCGCAATCCTGCTGCCGTCTGCTGGTGCGCGATCGGTGCTTTGGAAAAAGTATCGGACCGCTTGGTTGGCAGAAAGCTAGTTGATCCGTTGCAGCGGATAGTCGCGAATACCTCCAATAAATTTGGAGAATATGGCCACATCTCTGAATGGAACGACGCCCCCGAGCGTACCCAAGCCGAAGTCGTAGCCAAGCTTCGCGAAGCCGCCGCTCTTGCCCGCCAGGAGCAGGCAGCATGACCCCGCGCATCATCACGTCCGGCCCGGACCAGGCGTATTCGCAAGCACAGACCGCATGGCAGCGTGAACGGGCAGGGGGGCGCTTGCTCTCCATGCACGACGAACACAACCGCCCGTGGACCGCGTGGCGCATCGCTGGGGACATGCTCGCCATCGTTGTGGTGTTTGGTGCTGTCTTGCTGCCGTGGTGGGTGTGGTGATGATCCCGTTCGGCACCCATAGCCCAGAAGGCAAGCCGCACATCGTCTATCATGCGGAGTTCGACCAGGGTTCCGAAGATTGGCTGAAGGCGCGTTGCGGTCTGCTGACCGCCAGTGAAGTCAAGCTGATCATCAGCCCCAAGACGCTGAAGCCTGCCGACAACGACAAGACCCGTGCGCATGTGTGGGAATTGGCTGCGCAGCGCGTCAATGGCCATGTCGAGCCGCATTACATCGGTGACGACATGCTGCGCGGCCACGAGGACGAGGTCCGGGCGCGCTTGGCCTATTCCGAGATGGTCGAGGATGTCTCGACGTGCGGCTTCGTGACGAACAGCGGGCACGGCTTCACGCTGGGCTATTCGCCTGACGCATTGGTCGGCGCGAACCGGCTGATGGAGGCGAAGTCACGCCGCCAGAAGTACCAATTCCAGACGATCGTACAGGGCATCCCTTACGAGCATGTGCTGCAACTGGAAACGGGGCTGATCGTCACCGAACGCGAAGGCATAGATTACGTCTCGTATTCGGGCGGGATGCCGATGGCTGTGCTGCCCTACGAGAGCAACCCCGAGCGCCGCGAATCCATCATCGCCGCTGCCGAAGATTTCGAGCGTCGGGTCACCGAAGCCGTCGAAGAATATCATCATCGTCTCAAGTCCGGCGCCTTTCGGTGGTGCCCGACCGAGCGCGTCATTGAACAGGAAATGACACTATGAACGACATGAGCGCCGTCATCGTCGCCAAGAGCGACCAGTGGAACGCGGATGACTTCGTGGAAGGCCCGCGTACCTTCACCATTGAGGACGTGCAAATCCGTCCCGGCACCGAGCAGCCCGTGCAGATTAAGCTGGCGGGCAGCAACAAGTATTTCCGGCCGTGCAAGACCGTCAGCCGCATCCTTGTTGCGGGCTGGGGCAAGTATGCCAATGTGTACCGGGGGCGCTCGGTCACGCTCTACACCGATCCCGGTGTTACCTGGGGCGGCATGAAGGTAGGCGGTATCCGCATCAGCGCAATGTCGCACATCACCGCGCCGCTGGTCATTGCCCTTCAGGAGAAGAAGGGCAGCCGAAAGATGACGACCATTCAGCCGCTGAAGGTCGAGTCTAGCGCGATCGACCAAGCCCGCAACGCCATCGCCAACGCGTTAGATCTGGACGCGCTGAAGAACGTCTGGCTGTCGAAGGCAATGGCACCGTTCCGTGAGCAGCTTCAGGCTGACCTCGACGCGCGCAAGGCCGCCCTGTCCGGTGTCGACACCACCCCCCTTGACCCCAACGCTGGTGAGAAGCGGGGCGATGAGGACATGGGGGAGGCGGGGGAATGAAGGGCTCAAAGCACTTCGACAGCCGCATGACGCCGCTGTCTCCATTCGCTCAGGACATCGACAACAGCGCCATCAAGGACGAGCCGATGTTCTTCAATTCGGACCTTGCCTTTGCCTATGAGCAGGGCGGCCCGATCACCCGGTCATTCATCGACGCGCTGGATAGCGAATGGCGGGATCAGCCTGCAGTATTCGATAGTCGCGTGCATATGCTGATGCCCGGCTGGTATCCCGCAATCCCCGGCTTCCACCATGACGATGTGCCACGTTCAGCCGTACCGGTTGGTCAGCACTTCGTAACGGCGGGTCAGCCCGACTATGATGCGCCGCGCTACCATTCGCGCCACATACTCGGGCTGGTCAATGCTGATGTGGCCCCGACCGACTTCGCGATCGGCAAGTGCACGATGCCCGAGATCGCGGACGGCGATCTGATCTACCGAGCATGGCACGCTGAGGTGGAACGGCTGCTGGCGGCTGGTGAAATGGAGCGTGTCGCAGCGCCTGACCGTACGTTGGTCCATTTCGACTGGCAGGCTTTCCATACCGGCGTCCCTGCCGTGTCCAATGGCTGGCGCTGGTTCGGTCGGGTGAGCTTTAACACCGAGCGTACGGACAAGATCACGAACGAAATCCGTCGCCAGGTTCAGGTCTATCTCGAATTTCCGATGGAGGGCTGGTGATGCCCCACCTCTGCGACACCCCGTCGACCAATCCCCCGCATATGTGCCCGGCCTGCTGCGCTTTGTTCGCAGCGGTCGAGGCTAAGTGGAGTAACGCCCGTGGCTGACCAAATACCCGATAGCGCGAAACTGCTGCCGTGCCCGTTCTGTGGTGGAGAGGCGTCGCTGACGATCCCGTCAGAGCATGTGCAGGCAGACTGCGCCGACATCTACGTATCG